>ERZ506982.594-NODE-594-length-12220-cov-9.06116_pt1 | contig 12220 bp, 17 predicted proteins | sample MGYA00512886_ERZ506982 | MGnify/ENA metagenome assembly ERZ506982 | reverse complement strand
GTGGCAGTATACGAATCACGGCAGGTGATGAGAATAAATATTCTCTTATACTAAAATGTTGGGAAGATTCTTACTCAATCGAAAACAATACTTCTCGTGTTTATTGGTGGGTTGGCATTCGTTCTAACACACAATATCATTCATTTAATAGTGTTCCGCAACATTTCAAAGTTGTTGTAAATGGAACAACAGTTCTTGACAAGGACTTCACACTTACTTGTGGGAAAGGACAAACTTTAGGTGTAAAGGATGGTTACATAACAGTTACACATAATGCAGATGGTTCTAAATCAATCAGTGTTAGTGCATCATTTAGTTGTAGCAACACGCAATATTACTCACCTCGAAGTGGTAGTTGTAGTGGAACGGTTAATTTAACAACTATACCAAGAGCAACAACACCATCAATAAATAAGCCAAGTTTAGATTGTGGTAATACAATCACAATCAGTGGTACAAGTGCATCAAGTAACTTCTCGCATAAAGTTTATGTAACATGGAACGGAACAACGACATATTTAGGAACAATAGCTAGTGGAACAACATCCCCTAGCTTTTCTTATACCATTCCTACAGATTGGGAAAAGAACTTACCAAACTCAACAAGTGGTATCGCAACATTTACTTTAGAAACATTCAGTGGTTCAACATCCGTTGGTTCTAAGTCGGTAAATGCGACTATCAAAGTTAGAAGTGGTGTTGTTCCTAGTATTGGTACAATCTCAATTTCAGATACAAATTCAATTTGTGCAGGAATTGGACAAATCGTACAGAGTCAATCGGCATTAAAGTTTGCAATTAGTGCTAGTGGTAGTCAAGGTTCAAGTATCTCGTCTATATCAACTCGGTTCAATTCGGCAGATTACATTGGTAGCAACTTTACCACTTCAACAATCTATGCAAGTGGAACAATCAACTATACAACAACAGTTACAGACTCACGTGGTAGAACTGCTTCTAAAAGTGGTTCGGTTGCAGTAGTTCCGTATTCTAGTCCAAGCATGACCAACATCAGTGCTAAACGTGCTAATTCTAGTTATGTGATTGATGAAGCAAGTGGAACATATGCGTTGTTACACTTCAAAGTTGGCTTTACAAGTTTGAGTGGTAAGAATGTTACATCATTCTATATCCAATATCGAGTAAGTGGAACTACAACATGGAAAAAAATCAATTCATGGGATAACAACTATACTCTTGAACAAGACTACAAGGCAGGTAATTTATTTACTTCAACAACTGCTACTTATGAGGTTGCGTTCGGTGTTAAGGATAAATTCATGAGTGATTATTCATGGAATATATTTACTGTAACTCCAACTTACACTTTAATTAACTTCGGAAAAGACGGAAGATCATTGACATTATTTGGCCAAGATAGCAATCAAAAAGACACGCTAACAATATTAGGTGATATTGTAGCTCCTGTGTTCTTGAATAAGATATTCCCAGTTGGTGCAGTTTATATTACATACGGCAATAACAATCCAGGTAACTTCTTAGGAGGCACTTGGGAGCGCTTTGGGCAAGGTCGAACTTTGGTCGGTGAAGGTACTGGAAATGATGGTAGTACAAGTATGTCCTTTACTGCTACAAGCACAGGTGGTAAATATCTTCATACATTGACGATATCAGAAATGCCATCACACAATCACATTCAACGTGTTAGGTCTGGTGATGGTAATTTAAATCCATCTATCATGGATAATTTAGCAGGTGAACACTCAGGAACATACCCGATAACATCAACTGGTTGGGTTCATAAAAAAACACCTCAAACAACAGAATATAAAGGTGATGGACAACCGCATAATAATATACAACCATACATTACTGTATATTTTTGGAAACGTATTAGTTAATTCTTCTCCAGAAATAAACAACGATATAAGGTTGAATGTTGTTGTGGCTTCGACTTCCTCCTTCATCTGAAGTGGTAGAGTTTAATGGTACTCTAGCAGCATGATATGTTCCACCGTCACGATATTCGCCTTTTCCCCAATTAAACAACATTGAATAGGGAATAGGGGTAAAGCTATCCCATTCGCTATATCCTTCAATCATTGCATATTCGTTATGTGAGTGGTTTGGCATTTCGTAATAGTCCAATTTGTGCATGTACTCGCCACCTGCTCCAAAGGTTGTAAAGGACATACCTATGCGATTCTACGCCAAAAGTATGTGACAACGTATGGAGGTACATTGTAATGAGGTTCATTATTACCGACATATGAACCATATCTATTTTTATCATAATCATGAATGAAAGGATTAAATGTTCCTGTTCGATTGTTATCACCTAAATAAGTCATGTTATAGAATCCTGTATTACCGCCATATGCAGTAATAATATCCCAATCGTGTGGTTTATGAGCATGTGATGGTAATTCATCAATTGTCAGTTTATGCCGGTACTCACCTCCTACAGTGTAAGTATCAAAGGACATACATTTACATCTATTGGTATATGGTCATTTATAGTAATCACAAAGCAATTCAACACATTTACGCTTTAACTCCATTTGAGGATGCACGTAGATGTTCATTGTGATTGATACGTTGGAGTGGCCGAGTAATTCGCTTAACGATTTATAATCGCAACCGCACTCAATACATCTCGTTGCAAATGTATGTCTGAGTGCATGAAATTTAAGATGTGGAAGTTCGAGCTCTTTAAGCAGCTTATTGTAATACAATCTGTATTTATTAGGTTCTATTGGTTTATCTCGATTCGTTAATACATAGTTATCTGCATCACCTTGTAGAAGGATTGCGTAGTGCATTATCCAATTATTCAATGGAATCATTCTGGTGCTAGAGCGTGATTTAGGTGGGGTCACATACAAGTGACTACCATCTTCTTTTGTATAGGTACGTATCATGGCTTTGTCTATTTTTAGCAATTTGGTTTGAATATTTATATCGGACCATTTTAAAGCACATAGTTCACCTATGCGTATACCAGTATGGATGCATAAAAGTATTCCAAAGTTTTTACAGTTTATTTCAGATTGGAGGTGATTAATTAATGTTATTTGATGTTCTTTTTCAAAAATCTCTACCGCCTTAGGAGGATGGTAAGGTAACTGAACATCGACTTTGAAAGGAAGTGTGAATTTAAGAATTTGAATAATGTCTTTGGCATATTTAAACGATATGCCACCTTTTCCATCTTTACGACCATTTTCAATTTTTTGAAGAATCATTTCCTGAAGAATATCATTGTTCAGTTCCTCGATTTGATAACTGCCAAGTTTTGGCAAGATGTGATTGTGGATCACATTACAATAATTTGTATATGTGCTGTATTTTAGATAGATTTTCTTTTCCTTTAACCAGGATGTTAATTTGTCAGAATATAGCATTTTTTGTTTACCTCGCTTTTTTATGTTAATAGGAGGATTTTATATGGTAAAAACGCATGAAATCAATTTAAATACAAAGTTATGGAACTTTTTCCAAGAACATGACTTTATTATTCTTGATTTGACAGATAAACAAATCAATGAACAAGATTACGTGTTATTCAAACAAGTGTCTTTAGATGAGGGAAAAGAAACAGACACAGGTTTGTTTAGAATGACACAAATTAGAAGCATCACAACTAATGATGGATTCAAAGATGGTTATGTGATGTTGAATGTAACTAAACTTTAAAAAAATCGACCTTGTGAAGTCGTAAAACTCACACATGGTAGAGAGACTGCACTTTAGCTCGTTCAAGCAGTCTTTTTTTGTGCCAAAAAAAAGGAGGAATTGTATATGAATTTTGCATCTGCATTTATTTCGATGACACGTGGCCACAAGGTTGCACGTAGTCACTGGAGTGGATATTGGCATATCGTCGATGGAATCATAATGATGCATACGAAAGATGGTATTGATTTAAAATTAACGGATTCAGACGATATTGTATATACAATCAGCGATTGTGCATGTGATGACTGGCACATTGTTGATAACTATGGAGTTAGCAAGGAGAGATAGAATATGGAACAATTGAAAAACGCTAAATGGTGGAGTGCAGCATGCACACGCTGCTTAAAAACAATGTGTCAGACTGCAATCGCAATGATTGGAACGTCACAAATGATGGAACAAGTGGATCTTAAAGTTGTAGTGTCGGCTACTGCCTTAGCCGGAATCTTGTCATTCTTGACATCTTTGGCCGGATTACCTGAAGTAGAGACACCTTATACTGAAGATGAAGAAACGAAAGAAAATTAGTGAGGGCGCTGGTAATGAACTTTGTGATTACTAGTGAACAGATTGTCTGGTGTCTTACTTTTATTGGTCTTGTCTGGGCCACTGTTAAGATTATCAAGGAGCTAAAAAAGCCGAGTGATGATCTTAAAGAAACGGTGAAGAGACATACAGAATTATTGCATCGAGATAACGAACGATTGAATTCGCTTGAAAAGATAACCTTGAATCAGGAAGGTATCAATCGCAAATTAGAAGAACATACTCGCATTCTATCAGATCATGATGGTCGGTTGGAAGAGGACAAGAAGCGAGGCGATCTGATGTTAAAGGCAAACATGGCTATTCTTGATGGAATGTTGTCGGATGGTGACAAAGAAAGCTTAAAGACCACTCGGAAAGAGATACAAGATTATTTAGTTGAGAAAAATTAGGAGGTATAAGTCTATGGATGAAGAATTGAAGTTTGAAGAACTATCAGAAGAAGCTCAATCAGAGTTATCAAATGGAAAAGAAGAAGGTGAAGATTAATGTCATATTCTAAATTAGCGAATAAATATATTCCTGCAATTGCTAGCAACTACACTCGTGGTCGTGGCGGCTTTAAAGTTTGTAAAATTACAGTACATCACATGGCTTGTCAATGGACCGCAGAAAGATGTGCTCAATCATTCCAAGTAAGTGGACGAATGGCTAGTGCTAACTATTGTATTGGTTCAGATGGTACTATTGTTGCGAATGTTGACGAAGAGAATCGTGCATGGACTTCATCGAATTACTATAACGATTGTCAAGCTATTACTGTAGAGGTTGCAAATGAAACTTGTGCTCCAAATTGGACTGTATCAGATAAAGCATGGAATGCATTGGTAAATCTATGTGTTGATGTATGTAAACGATACGGATTCAGATTAAGCTATACTGGTAATGCGAATGGTAGCTTAACAGAACATAGAATGTTCGCAGCTACATCTTGTCCAGGGCCTTATTTACATAGCAAAATGAATCAGTTAGCTCAAGAAGTAAATGCTAAACTTGATGGTAAGCCAGTACCAAGTACACCTGCGCCTGCACCAAAAGAAGCTATTGATCAGATTCTTCATGTAGGTTCTTGGGTAACTTCAATAAAAATGAAAATTGGCAATGTCGGCTTAAAGAAAATCAACGATGATTTATGTTGCTACCTAGAACAATTAGGTGGTTGGTTCCCATGCTCTATGGTTTCAAAAGTACCTTATTCAGACGGATATAACGATCAGGTATTACATACAACGGATGCTGTAGTATATGTTGATCGTGTACGTGTTGATGCAGTTAATATTCAAACTGATACCGTCAGAATCAATGGGGTTTGGGTTAAAGCCGCTCCATTGACAGAGATTGAATAGAATCAATACGTAGCAAAATACAACGCGAAAAGATTCAAAAACGTACAAAATGTACAAAATCGGCATTTATATGTTGTAAAATGTGTCATATTATAAATTTTTGACACAAAAAAACGTTCAACTATTATTTATTGACTATTGAGCCTACGTGTAATGCGTAGGTTCTTTTTTATGCGCAAAAGAAAAAGATCAATCCAATAGGCCTTAATCCAAATCAATTTCGTAGTAGTTTCCAAAATAGTGCTTTTTTTTATGAGGCTAAATGCTGATGGGTTTAACTTTGGAAAATTCTTCAAAAATTAAGATATCGTTTATATCTTGAATACATCTTAAAAAGAATGGATTATATTAAAATTCATTTATTTCCATGGAGCATATGCCTATATTTTAAGCATAAATTAATGCTATAAATGCATTATCTTTCTACGAAAAATTTACGGATTAAGTAAAATATGTTTTATGTAAAGCATAAATGACATATTGAAACATATTTATATCTAAAAAATATAGAATAACTAGAGAGCAGAGAAATCTGCTCCTTTTATATATTGTATTATGTTGTTTAACATGCCTTATGTTATTCATATTACACAGTACTTGACAATCCAAGGTAGTGTGTATATCATAATAGTTGAGAGGTGATAGAATGCAGCCAAGAGCAGTTATTTATTGTTCTAAGCATGGTGCAACCAAAGAATACGCACAATGCTTGGGTAAAAAATATAATCTTCCAGTAATTTCCATTGATCATATTTCGGGATATAGTTTTCAGAATATTCCTGTTTATTTTTGTGGATGGATTCGTAACGGAAAAATTGTAGGTTTGAATAAGGCTTCAAAATTATTTATGTGTGTGAAAATCATTGGCGTAGGAGCAATTGAATATAATGAGGCATATGAAATGAAGCTGAGATACAAAAACAAGATTCGAAATGAAGCATTTACATATGTGCAGTCTATTCATGGATTATCATTATCGGTGATGGAGAAGGTATATGTCGATATGTTTCAACCGTCTTTGATAGGAAAGAGTAAGGGTGAGGTACATGAATACTCAGTTTAAGAAGGGTGTTCTAGAGCTGATTGTGTTAAAAGCAATCGTAGCCGATGATCTATATGGATATCAGCTAGTTTCTAAAATAAATGAGGTGATTCAAGTCAATGAAGGTACAATTTATCCTTTATTGAAACGATTATCTAATGATCGCTTATTAGAATCGTATTTAAAAGAATCTACAGAGGGTCCGCCAAGAAAGTATTATCATATCACAAGTTTAGGCCTTGAAAGATATTCAGCTTTATTAGAGGAGTGGACAAATTTTTCATGTAGTGTAAATACTTATTTGAAAGGAGAAAAGTAGATGTTAAAGAAAGAGTTTCTGGACATTTTAAATCAAAAATTATCTTTGGTAAATGATAAAGAAAAAGAAGATATCCTATTGGAATATGGGACTTATATTGATGATAAGATGGCAAGTGGAGTATCTGAAGAAGAGGCTGTTGCAGGCTTTGGAGATGTAGATGAGCTTGTTAAAGAAATATTAGATGCCTATAAAATCAATACAGATTCGATGGATCCACTATCAAGTAAGGCGGATAAAACAATCGATAAGGTATATGCGAAAATGGAGGAATTATTTTCTAGACTTGGTAATTTTTCGATGAATGAAATCTTCCATATCTTCTTTGATGCGATTGTATTGGTTTTCATTTTGTGGATTGGCAAAGTTATTATTGTAGAGGCACTATGTAATTTGTGTTTATCTCTGATTTTCTCCTTCTTTGTAGGATTCTATGGGGTTACAGACTTTATGTTGGGTCTATGCAGAATTATATATTTATGTATGGCAATTTATTTCTTCGTTAAGGTTATGGCTAAAAGAATTGAACGCTATCGTTATCATAATCAAAGCGTCGGAGTGATGGATGATATAAAAGAGACTTGGAATGATAATATAAAAGGGAATGATTTACCTCCAACTCCCAACCGACCTTTATATCATGAACGAAAATCACGTTCAATCGAATCTGATGTATTAAAGGTGATTCTAGTCTTGGCTATGATTCCTGTTGCGTGTGTGTTAATTGGTAGTGGTATCAGTTTTGTGGTATTGGTTTATGTCAGTGCTGTATATGCCACAACAAGTATTGGAATCTATTGTATGGATATTGCCTTTGTACTTGGTAGCTTAACAATCCTGCTGATGTTGTTTCGTGCTTGGCCTAAGAAGGTGAACACAAATGCGTAAATTAACAACTTTATTAATTTTATCAATCTTGTTATTTGTGGTTGGGGCAGGAACATTTATTTATGAACTATCTCAGATTCAACCTAATGAAATAGATTTATCAAAAGAAACACAGACAATGACAACTTCGATGCAAGATCAGTGTCACTTATACACAAAAACCTATTTAAGTTCCGTTGGAGATGTGCGTGTTGTTGTAGATGAGATGGCTGAAGATGATAAATTACCGGATAATGCTTTGGTAATTACATATCCTAAAATGCTTCATATTGTTCAAGATGATGATAAATTAGATTTGCAGATGGATGATTATGAGATGTCAAAGGATTTTAAAACAATATTTAACACGTTTCGAACAAAAAGTTACGATGAGTACTGTGCGAATAATGACGAAATACATGTGAGTATTCGTTATGGTAAGGGTTTAAAGGATAAAATTACTTTGGTAGATGACTACTATTAAGAAACAGAAATACTGTTTCTTTTTGATTTTTAACAAGTGTGTTAAAATATTCTTGTATGAAAAATAACAAGGATTGGAATCGTTTGTTAAAAATGATTCTTGTAGAAGATAAAAAGAAATCAAATGCACGAACATTTTTTAAAAAGAGTAAAGTAACAAACACGCCTTTACATAGAAGACAGGATGTGAAAAGATGAGTGATACAAATACGATGTCAACAAGTGCTAGATTTGCACAGATTGTATCTATACTAAGAAAGCATCATATTCAAAAGGGGATGGATCCTGTTAAATTTCGCATGATTTTGGAAGATTTAGGTCCTACCTTTGTCAAAATTGGACAGATCATGTCGACAAGACAGGATTTATTTTCTGAACGCTATTGTAAAGAGTTGATGAAGCTTCGCTCACAGGCAAGTCCCATGCCTTTTTCAACTGTTCAAACAATTATTGAAGAGGCCTATGGAGATTTGTTTCAGGAAGAATTTGAGAGTATTGATGAAGTCTGTTTAGGTTCTGCTTCAATTGCGCAGGTGCATGCAGCAACTTTAAAGACTAAGGAGCGAGTGGTATTAAAGATTCAGCGTCCTAAAATCTATGAATGGATGGAACGTGATGTAGCTTTATTAAGAAAAGCCGTTAAAATATTGAACTTATCGGATATTGTATCGAGTGTTGTTGACTTAAATATGGTCATTGACGAATTTTGGTACACGGCCCAGCAAGAAATGGATTTTACAATAGAGGCACAATTTGCGAAACGCTTTAAGAAAGAATATGCGGATTGTAAATTTATTGATGCGCCAAAAATTTATGATGAATATACAAGAAAAAATATTCTTGTGATGGAATATGTAGATGGAATTGAAATCAATGATTCTAAACGATTAGAAGAACTTGGCTATGATCGTAGTGAAATTGCGGATAAGCTAGCATTTAATTATATTTCGCAAATCATAGAAAATGGTTTCTTCCATGCAGATCCGCATTCGGGAAATCTAAGAATTCGTGATGAACAAATCGTATGGATCGACTTTGGCATGATGGGAACATTGGATGCGAATGAAAGAGAAATCATGAAGCAGGCAGTAAGAGCCATTGCCTTAAGGGATACGCAAAAACTAGTTGATTGTATTTTGATGATTGGTGAGTGTAAAAAGGAAATTGATTATACAGCGTTCTGTAATGATATGGATAGGTTTGTGAATCAATATTTAAGTGTTCCTTATGCAGAAATTGATGTCGCAAGACTTGTACAGGATATGTTCTCGATTTGTCATGTATATTCGATTTCATTGCCTAAAGGAATTAGTATGTTAGCACGTTCTATGATGACAATTGAGGGAACTCTAACGGCTTTAGATCCAAATATGAATACGATGAAGATTGCGTTAAGTCACAAGTCTAGCTTAACAAAAATTGATTGGGAGAAGGAACTTAAGTCTGGATTTAAACGTAGTGTGGATGCACTATCGCATTCAATTGATATTCCTGTGCAGGCAAGTGATGTATTGCGGATGATTCAAAGAGGGCAGATTAAAATGAATTTGAACTTAATGGGATCACAGGCACCACTCGCTAAGATTGATCAAATGGTGAATCGTATTATAGTGTGTGTTTTGATTGCGGCCTTGGTCGTTGGTTCAAGCTTGATTTGTACGACAAAGATGAAGCCAACCATCATGGGTATTCCAGCACTTGGATTTTTTGGATATATCATTGCACTTGGCATGAGTGTATGGTTGTTTTTCAAAATGTTATTTTTACATAGAAGAAATAAATCGTTTTAAAAGAGGAATATGAATATGAAGAAAATGAAAACGATAGTGGCATCACTACTTATTGTTCTTGCCACTTTAGGATTAGATCAATGGACGAAGTGGGCCATCGAAAGATCGATTTCCTTAAATGATTCTGTAGAAATGATCAAACATTTCTTTTATTTGACTTATGTACAAAATACAGGGGCAGGCTTTAGTATGTTTGCCGGAGCTGGAATGGGCTTTTTTGCCCTACTAACAATTGTAGCCTTAGCTGCAATTTTGTATATGTTTTTCAAAACAGAAGATTCACGTTATCAAATTTGTTTATCACTTGTATTTTCAGGTGCCATAGGCAATTTTATTGATCGTATGACGCTAGGATATGTAAGAGACTTTTTTAGTTTTTACATTTTTGGCTACCCATTTCCTGTGTTTAATGTGGCAGATATCTGCATTACAATAGGTATCGCATTAATATTGGTAAGTATGTTTATAGATGATAAGAAGGAGCAAGAGAGATGGAAACAAGAGTCTTAAAAATAGATGAAAATACAAAATTGGATCGTTTAGATAAAGTTTTAGCAGAAAAATTAGATTTTTCACGTAAGAGAATCAAAGATTTGTTGGATAATGATCATGTTTTAGTGAATAATAAAATTATGAAGGCAAGCTATAAGGTATGTGTAGGAGATGAAATTGAAGTTTCAATTCCGGAACTTGATTCAACCGAAGTCCTTCCGGAACCGATTGATTTAGACATTGTATATGAAGATCATGATATTATTGTCATTAATAAACCGAAGGGGATGGTAGTACATCCAGCACCAGGACATTACTCTGGGACTTTGGTGAATGCTCTGTTGTATCATTGTAAAGACTTGAGTGGTATAAATGGGGTTATGCGACCTGGCATTGTTCACCGTATTGATAAGGATACATCCGGATTATTGGTTGTAGCCAAAAATGATGTAGCACATGAAGCTTTAAGTCAGCAATTACAAGATAAAACATGTCATCGTGAATACGTTGCGATTGTTCATAAGCCATTTACGCATGAGCATGGTACGATTCATGCGCCAATTGGACGCGATGAAAAGAATCGTCAGAAGATGGCGGTTACCGCAAATAATTCGAAGGATGCGATTACACATTTTACAGTATTAGAAAACTTCAAAAAGTTTGCGTATATCAAATGTCAGCTAGAAACAGGAAGAACGCACCAAATTCGTGTACATATGCAGTATATTGAACATCCAATCGCGGGAGATCCTAAATATGGTCCAAGAAAAACAATTCAGGCCAATGGTCAGTTGTTGCATGCATGCGCATTGGAATTTATTCATCCAACTACACATGAAAAAATGCGTTTTGAGATTGGTTTAGAGCCAACATTTGAAAAAGTCTTAAACGAATTAAGAGAAGGGGAAGAATAATGCGTAATGATGTATTAAGCTGGGATCAATATTTTATGGGAATGGCGCATTTAAGCGCAAAGCGTTCTAAAGATCCTAATACGCGAGTGGGAGCTTGTATTGTCAATCCGCAAAAAAGAGTAGTTGGATTAGGCTATAATGGCTTTCCTTATGGATGTGAGGATGATGAATTTCCATGGGATAGAGATGGAGATTTCTTAAATACAAAGTATCCATATGTGGTTCATGCCGAATTGAATGCAATCTTAAATAGTATTCAAGATTTACATGGCTGTACTTTATATGTTTCGTTATTTCCTTGCAATGAATGTGCCAAAGCTATTATTCAAGCGGGTATTACTTGTGTTGTATATGAAAGTGATAAATATGCAGGAACGGAAGGTAATATTGCGAGCAAGCGCATGTTTCATGATGCAGGTGTAGAATTGATCCAGCTTCCTTATGATATTGAAGTAGAAACAAAAATTAATAATCGTTAAGTCATCCAAAATTGGATGGCTTTTCTTGTTATATTAAGATTTTGGTTTCGGAACAGGGGAATATGGTATGTGAAAAAACTGCCGAATTGTCACAATTTGTTGATTATGAGGAACGACAAAAAGGACTATCGTAATAGCCAATATTTTGGATTTGTCTTTAGTTGCTGAATTATTTTTTTACAATCATCTTATGATCACATTCAGGGCAGTGCATCATATAGTTTTCTTCAGGTTCATTTGGAA
>ERZ506982.582-NODE-582-length-12397-cov-4.42902_pt1 | contig 12397 bp, 9 predicted proteins | sample MGYA00512886_ERZ506982 | MGnify/ENA metagenome assembly ERZ506982 | reverse complement strand
GGAAGAAGCAATTGCGGAAACAGTTGTAAAGAACTTTATCTGCCAGTATTACACATGGACAAATAAAGATGGTAACTATGATATTGGAGGTATGCAATATATTTATAGTCCAAAGCAGTCTGACTTTGAAACATATACATTGTATAACTTCTATAAAGATATGGATTTATATCTATCAAAGGATGGTAGAAGTTCTTTGATTGAAGTGAAGAAAGTGACAATCAATAATGTTTCTAGAGTTGATGATTATACTGTGACATATACAGATGAAAATGGTGATGAACAATCCGCAGGTTTACCATGCGTCAATGTTGAAGCTTCATGGGAATATGATTCTGATACAAAAATGAATGCATCTGAAATTCAGACATCCGCTACATTCCATGTAGTGAATAATAACGATAGATGGGAAATAGGAGGTATTGAATAATGAGAGATCCTTTTGATAATTTGAATCTAGATCATACAGATACACCTTCTTTTCCTGATGAACCAGAAGAATTGGGAAATGTATCAAATAGTACAAGCATTCCAGCGTTTAATTTTAATTCTTCATTTAGAAGTGAACCAGAACAGCCTAAAGTTATAAATGATGAGGAAAAGAGCACAAGTATTCCAGCATTTAACTTTAATAAGCCAGTAGAAGAAACACCAAAGAAGAGAAATTCTGCTTTTGACTTAGAAGCATTTATGAATGAGGATGATGATCAGAAAAGCTCTGCTCCATTATTTCCTGATGTACCAGTGAAAATTGAACAACCTGATTCACCGTTAGAGGCAACAGAGCAGACTGTTCAGTTGCCAACAATGACAGATGATTCTAATGGTGGTGGAAACAATATCCCTCCACAAACACCAAAAAATAAAAAGTCAAAGAAACCTAAAAAGGGCGAATTTAAGAAAGATCCAACAGCTTTAAATATTATTGTTACAATTTTTACAATTGTAGCGAATATTCTTGTTGTTTATATTTTGTTTAATACAACAAAGTTCTCTAGTATTGGTCAGAATATCTTTATGATGATCAATATCGCAGTACTTGCGATTCTTCTTTTATTGGACTTATTAGTCATTTTAATGATTCGTACGAGAAAAATTGCATTGTTTGTAATTTCTGTCATTGTTTTATCACTCTTTGTTGGTGGCGGAGGCTATGGCTTCTATGCACTTGGAAGAGTGAATAAAAATGTTAACAAGATTACAGGAGAAAAGAAGGAAGAAGAAGTTTCCGCATCTTTAGTAATTTACAGCGGTACAAGCGGTGATCCGATTACAGATGTTAAGGATCTTGAAGGTAGAAGAGTAGGTGTTGCGAAAGGTACAAAGACAGAAGAAATCGCAAAAACCAAACTTTCTTCCAGTAATACAAATGTTGAATATGTTGAAGTAAATGGATATACTGATCTTTTTTCTAATTTAATTACTGGTGCTGTTGACTGTGCTGTTTTACCTGTGAATTATCAGTCTCAATTTGAAGAAGATGAAAACTTATCAGCTTATCTTCCTGACACACAATCTATTTTAGATTTCTCTGAAACAATTACTTCAACAAGTGAAACTGGTGCAAACAAAGATATTACAAAAGAACCATTTACAGTACTTGTAACAGGTGAAAATGAAGGCCTTGCTGATTCCATTATCTTGATGTCTGTAAATCCAATTTCCATGAAAGTTACAATGACTTCTATCGCAAGAGATTCTTATGTTCCTATCTCTTGTTATGGATCTAGTGAAAAAATCAATGCAGCACATGCTTCCAGTGAATCATGTATGGTGAAAACAGTTGAAAATTTAATGGGAATTGATATTGACTATACAATCGAATTCAATTTTGCATCTGTTGTACAAGTAGTTGATGCAGTCGGTGGCGTTGTTGTGGATATTCCAGTGTCATTTGATGCACAATGCTGGAATATTTATACAGATGAGTTAGCTGTATTTAGACTTGAAGCTGGAGAAAATGTATATCTTGATGGTGCAAGAGCACTTGGATTTGTAAGAGAACGTATGGCTTTCCCAGATGGAGACTTTGCGAGACAAAAACACCAACAGGAAGTTATGGAACAAATCATTCAAAAGATTATGTCTTCAAAAGATCCTCAGATGTTTTTGAATGTATTGGATGCTGCTGGAGATAACATTAAAACAAACTTTACAGTTGAACAAATGACTGGGTTTATTAACTATGCCCTACAGAAGTCTAAGAGATACTATGATTCAAACAATATTTCAGGATTGTTCAATTTTGAATCTTCTAGAGTTTATGGATACGCAGCTAATTTGTGGAATAGTAGTCTGCAAATGGATCTTTGGATTTATCGATTATTTAATGGATCGATTCAAGACTGTGCAAATGCAATTAAACGTAATTTAAGCACAACTGCTACTCCAGATACTCCAGCATCTGTCAGCTGGGCTGCTGCGAATACATTTACTCCAGATCCTGTATCTCAAGAGGTTTATAATGAGACTCGCATTACAGATGATGGCAGACCTGCTGATGTTCCAGAGCCAAGTGAATCTACAGAACCTACAGATAGTCCAACTCCATCTGCTTCTGCTAGTCCTGCAACGTCTTCTGAACCTACACCAGAGCCAACAGTAGAACCAACGCCAGAACCAACGGTTGTGCCAACACCAGAGCCAACGGTGGAACCAGCGCCTCCAGAACCACCGGTTGAACCAGCTCCTGATCAATCCGGAGGAGAAGGAGAATAGTTGATTGTTTAAGTCTTATGAGATTGATTTCTCATAAGGCTTTTTTTAATTGTTTGTTACGTGTAAAATATTGGTTATGGAAAATAATAGTTCAAAATTAGGTTTGATTAAGAAAGCATTTTATATATGGGCAGTACAGTATCATTTCGTGATACCAAAAGATATTTTGAAAATGTATGTTCATAAGTTTAGACATGAAAGTGAAAATATCTCTAAGTATGGGCAGAGATTTTTTGATCCTTCTAGTGAAAAAGATTATAAAAAATGGTTAACTTTACAGGAATATAAAAAACAAGATGGTTTGTATACAGATATTACATTTGTTGGAAGAAATGTGAGTAATTTGAATGCAAATGGATTAGCTGCAGTATCTATGGATACAATGAATACATCTAGAATTCATACGTCATATACTTGTCTGGTTGGTGAAGGTATTCATTTATATGAACCATTTTTCGCATATTTGAATGAATGTGATTGTGATGCAATCTATTTTGATTCTGACTTATATGTGAATGGTGAAAGAAAATCTCCAAAATGTAAACCTGATTTTTCCTATCATACGTTAAGAGGATTTAACTATATTGGAAATCTCGTCATTGTGAAAACAGAATTATTAAAACAGTTTGATGGGAAAGAAGTAGATATCTATAGATATTTATTAGAATTAAGTGATCAGAAGATTGAATGGAAACATATTTCTAAGATTGTGTATGGGGAAGCAGAAGACACATTTAATGTATACCCACTAAAGTCTTATATTGATGAACATCATATTCCATGTAAGTTAATGATGCATTCAGATTATGCATATCTTTCTTATCCTGTAAAAGAAGAACCACTTGTATCCATTATGATTCCTACAAAAGATGGTGTAGAGGATTTGAAGAAGTGTGTTGATTCTATATTTGACAAGAGTACATATCGGAATTTTGAAATTATCATTATTGATAACAATAGTGAAAAAGAAGAAATATTTACATATTTTAAAGAACTACAGGAAAAACATGACAATGTTCATGTACATGCATTAGCCATTCCTTTTAATTTTTCTATCATTAATAACAAAGCTGTGGAATATAGTCATGGGGAATATGTTGTGCTAATGAATAATGATACGGAAGTGATCACAAAAGACTGGCTTGAAAAAATGCTTGGCTACGCACAACAGGAAAACGTTGGCAGTGTTGGTGTGAAACTTTATTATGGTGATGATTCCATTCAACATGGTGGTATTATCACTGGTAAAGGTGGTGGATTTGCGCATCGCTACTATCGTAAACCGCATGATGAAAAAGGATATATGCATACATTGGATATTCCAAATGATGTTGCCTGTTGTACAGCTGCCTGTTTAATGGTTTCTAAAAAGAAATATCTAGAAGTTGGTGGAATGAATGAAGAATTGACAGTCCAGTTTAATGATGTGGATTTAGGTTTGAAGTTATTAGACCATGGATACTTTAATGTATTTGTTCCAGATGTTGAATTATATCACTATGAATCTAAATCTAGAGGTATTGATAAAGATCCTAAAGCAGTAGAAAGATTTATGTCGGAAGTTAACTATGTAAAAGAAAATTATGCAAAATGGCTTGTTCATGATCCTTTCTACAATGATAATTTTGATAAGAACTATGATTATATGTTGATCGTAGGAACAGGAAGTAACTGATGAAAAAAGAAGGATACTATACGTCAGGTCAATTTGCAAAAAAAGCACATGTGACGTTACGTACGATTCGCTGGTATGATAATAAAAATTTATTGAAACCTTCTTTTCGTACTGAAAATGGAACTAGATTATATACAGATGGGGATCTGGCAAAGCTTCAACAGATCCTTCTTTTTAAGTATCTTGGTTTTTCTTTGAATGATATTCGTGAAATGACGATGACATCTACAGATGAAGATTTTTTACTTGGATCTTTAGAAATTCAAAAGAAACTTGTTCAGGAAAGAATCTCTGATTTACAGGATATGCACCAGGCGTTGTGTGATGCAACGGATGCCATTGAAAAGCATCAGTCAATGGATCAGATGTTGAATTTGATTCATATGACAAGTGCAGACCAGTCATTGAAGACACAATATCAGGATGCCACAAATGTATCTGCACGTATTCGTTTGCATAATGAATACTCTACAAATCAACAAGGATGGTTTCCTTGGCTTCTTGAACAGATTCAATTAAAAGAAAATATGAATATTTTAGAAATTGGTTGTGGAAATGGTGCTTTATGGAAAGAGAATCTTTCTGTTTTACCTCAGAATATTCATGTGACGCTATCTGATATTTCAGAAGGTATGTTAAGAGATGCAAAGGAATCCATTGGAAAAGATTCTAGATTTTCATATAAACGATTTGATTGTCATAAAATACCTTGGAAAGAAAAAACATTTGATATCGTGATTGCGAATCACGTATTGTTTTACTTTGACGATATTGATGTTGTATTAAAAGAATGCAAGAGAGTATTGAAGGATACAGGTTCATTTGTATGCAGTACATACAGTCAAAGACATATGAAAGAAATTACGGATCTTGTACAGGAGTTTGATCAGAATATTGTTTTGTCTTCAGATTGTCTATATGAAGTGTTTGGCTTAGACAATGGAGCGGAAATTCTTTCAAAATATTTCAATACAATTGAAATGAGAAAATATGAAGATGCGATTGAAGTGAATGAAGCTGAGCCACTAATTGCGTATATTATTTCCTGTCATGGGAATCAGAATCATATACTTTTGGATCATTATCGTGAATTTAGAGAATTTGTGGAAGAAAAAACAAAGAATGGATTCCATATCACAAAAGATGCGGGGATATTTATCACAAAAGTGTTGTAGAAATAGTGACTACACACAAAATGAAAAATAGAAATAAAGAAGTCGGTTAAACAATAAGCGTATGTTTGTAGTTTGTTATTATTTATGAATGAACCAAAGAATAAAAGAGATGGAGAAATTTAATATCTAAACTCATAAATCCATATCATTCCATAATGGCACCACCTAGAAAGAGATGACATTATATTGCAATGGTCCATTGTTGCTGTCTGTATAACGTATAGTTTACAACTAGCCAATGCAAATAATAAAAATCAAGATATTTCTATCATCATTGGATGAAAGTATATCTTGATTTTTAATTTTTAACCAACTAATCTTCTTAAGAACGCTGCCATATCACATCTAGCTACATCAACGTATGGTCTGAATGTTCTTGTACCATCTATTTCTGTCCAGTCTTTAGAAACACCTGTTTTAGCCAGCCACATAACTTCATCAGTATGAGGTGTTGCTTCATCAACATCAGTAAATGTCAAAACAGGAATAGCTTTAACATCTGTGACTTCATCACATCTTGTACAGTGTCTGGATTCACTGCCTTCCTCAGTAAATGTAGGTTCTTCATCCACTGTCCATTCTTCACTGAAGTCATGTCCTAAAGCAGGTAAGTATTCTTTTACCGTATCTCCACAGTTTCCGCATGTATAAACTTTAACACCTTCTTCTGTACATGCAGCATCAGCAGTAATGACGCCTGTATCCCAGGGATGATCCAATGCATTCGATGCGTTTTCAGCAGCTGATAAAGCTTCAGATGCAGTTTTTGCAGCTTCACGCTTCCTGTCAGCATTGCTCTTGGCTGTGTCATAGGTTTCCTGCTTTTCAGCTTCTGCCTGATGTGCAGCTTCAAGTGCTTCACCGGCAGCATCCTTTTCAAACTTTGAACGGCTGTGCTTTCCTTCAGCAGCCTTCTTGGCAGCTGTCGCATCATCAAGCTTTTCCTGAGCAACTGTAAGATCGCCGTGCATCTTGTTGTAGTATGTATTGAAGCGTTCTGTCCATTCAGCGACTGAGTATGTCTTCTGAATTTTCTCATCATTCATATTGATCAGTTCTGGATTGAGATCAATGACAGTTTCACCATAAGTAGAGTTTTTCGAAATTCCAACGGACTTATAGTCAGGGTCAGAAAGGAGCATGTAGTGACCGCAGAATTTAAACTTGTCACTGTAGCTGTCAGTAAGTGGCTTGTTGTTTGGATATTGGCTATTATAATCATTCTTGAATGCTTCCCAGTTTTCATAGCGTTCCTTTTTCTGGTAGTACATGCCTACATAGATACTTCTTTCGTCTGGACCGTGATCATAACCCACGCATTCACCAAAGTATACCTGTGCATCAGGGAACTGTGCAACATGGTCAAATACACCACTGTTGGCAACGATATCAGCATTTCATGTGGATACGGCGAAAAGTTCGTCAATAACCTTGAATTCAGGAAGACCTTCAGACTTTCTGATTTCATTGAGTTCGTTGATAAGTTCAAGGCTTCTTTTTACATTTTCAAGATTTAATGCACTTGTTTCACTGTCTTTGCCGACAAGCTCAGGATTAACTGTAGCCGATAGTACAGCGAGTGATTCTTTAGCACCATAGTATTCGCAGAATCCCTTGAGACCTGACTCAACGGCCTTGGAAGCAACTTCAACCTGTGCTTCCTTTACAGCCTGTTCAGCTTCGTTGTATGCATCCATCTTTTCGTTGAATGTATCAGTTGCTTTTTTCAGCGGCTTTCTGAGTATCTGCCTGAGCCTGCTTCTTGGCATCAACGATTTTGTTTGACTGGTCTACAAGTTCCTTTGCCTTTTCCTCTTCGGACTTGGCGGATTCGTAGTCAGCCTTGGCTGTTTCGTTCGCCTTTTCAAGTCCATCCTTCTTTGTTGGATCGTTCAGTGTATCAACAACGTCCTGTGCGTCGGTTTTTGCATTTTCATGTGGTTCATAGAAATCTGTTGGTGCTTTCTTGCGTATGAAGAAAGTTTGAATTTGTATTTTGAATTATTTGAGGTGACTTTTGTGTGAGAAAAAAATTTGACTTGCAGTATAATTAAGACATAGAGCGATTAACATTGAATAGATTGGCATAGGAAATGTTCTCTATATCTGTTTTATTTAGACATACAAATCTTAATTGTATTTGAAGATGAGAGGATGAAGTATGGGTGTATCAAAGAAAAGAAATCAAATTTTTCAATATTTGGAAGCAATAGGCATACTGATGGTAATCGATAACCATGTGAAAACTACGATCGGTATTATGTCTGGACTTTTTCCGTATAATTCTTTCTATATGCCAATGTTTGTATTTATTTCTGGCTATTTTTACAGAGAACAGCCAATTTTGAAGAATGTTGTACATAAAGCAAGACATTTGATGCTTCCATACCTGGTGTGGGGAGGAATCGGAAACTTTATTGCCTGGATTATGATGAGGATGGGATTAGTTAATTGGTATACTCCTTTATCTTTTAGAAATATCATTAGTTCGCTGACAATAGCTTCATTATCTCCATTGACAGACTCATCTTGGTTTGTGGTGATGCTATTTTGGGTGGCAGTTATTTATAATATGGTGCATATTTTGCTGAGGATTGATGTGAAATGGAAGGATTATATATTCTTGATATCTAGCATTATCATTGGATTTTGGCTTATATATCTCTGTATGAATGGCTATGCATACAATCTTTATGTTCTTTTTTTTGTCAGAACATTTTGGTATATGCAGTTTTATCATGCGGGGGTAATGTTTCACCGATATTGGGAAAGAAGCGTTTCAAAATGGTCGACTCTTTTGTCTTGTACGATTTTTGTTATGATTAATGCTGTACTACTTTGCATTTTTGGTGAAAACATTAAATTTAATTCCACTGCGTGGATGGCATCTTTTCATTCGTGGTGGTTACCCATTGTCACTTCTGTAACAGGAACTCTTTTCTGGTATAAGGTAATGCAGTTATTGTCAGACAGAATAGGTCAGTTGAAAGCAGTGGATTTTATTGCCGAAAATACATTTACAATTATGTGTACACATTTTTTCTTTACAAAAATTCCTGATTTCTATGTATATTTTCAATATTTGCATGGAAATCCGGTATTCGCAGATTTTCCTGCTGAAGCATTTCAACAGAACATATGGAATGGGTATTGGCGATACGAAACCAATCTTTTAGGTTTTTTTACAGGAACATTTGGAAGTTTCCTGGTGATTTGGATAATGAAAAAATTGGGCATGTATCTACATACACGAAAATGTTCATCAAACATATCTTAATATGAAGTTGGAGAAATAAATACAGTGAAAGCATTGTGAAATGAAACAATTTGGCATTATTGCAAAATCTATAAAAATCAAGAACAGCGGTGTTTTTTCTGTTTACACTTTTCTAAGTTGCTTATAGAAATCAGTCAACATTTACTTATTGTGTAAGATGTTGATTTTAATTCAGGATTTTGTATATCAAATTTTCATTTTGCTGTGCTTTTTTACTTTATACATAATTACTAGGTGTAAAAACGTGCTACAATTATCGATATGTATAGAAAAATAAAAAACAAACACAAGCATACACATTCTAGATATGCTTCTAAAAATAGACATAAAAAAGTTTCGGTAAAAAAGCGTGAAACTCTTCATGATGAAATTAAAAAAAATGAAATCGTTGTTTATGAAGATAAAGAAGTATTTCAGGAAAAAATGAAGGCATTTATTCAAAAGCAAAGGCAGCTTCATCAAGAAGAAATAGCTTCAAAAACAACATTGATTCAATCTGTAGAAGAGTCAAAGAACCAGATCAAAGAATCATTTTTGTCAAAAAAAGAAGAGCTAAAACAAATCAAGAAAGAAGTTAAGGAACAGAAGAAACAATTAAAACAAGAAAAGAAGACTTTAAAACAGGCAAAGAAAAAGAACTATGGTTTCTGGACAACGTTTTTTGTGATTCTTGTATGTACAATTGCGGCACTGCTGTTTTTTAGTGTGCAATGGGTATTCCGTACTTGGCCAAATCTGAAAATGGATGAATTAATGTATCAGTTGACTGCGCCTACAGAAGGTACGGCATCTGATATGTACTGGGCTTATTTTTGTCAGGCGGGAATTCCGACAATTGTTTGTATGATTGTTTTTGTGATTGTTGCGATAACTTTATCCTATGCATCAAAGCAACTTAGAAATAAAGGAAAAGTTGCATTGAGTATTTGTTCTGTGATTTGTATTGGCTTATCTTTAGTTGAAACAAATACGAAGCTAGATGCTGCGAGATATTTTAAAAATCAAGGAAAAGGCAGTACATTTATTGAAACGAACTATGTTGATCCTAATGATGTGTCATTGACTTTTCCTGAGAAGAAAAGAAATTTAATTGTTCTTTATCTGGAGTCTATGGAAATGACATATGCGGATAAAGAAAATGGCGGTGGTTTTGATGAAAATTATATTCCACAATTAACAAAGCTTTCTGAAGAAAATGAGAACTTTTCTGGTTCCAATACAGTGTTAAATGGTGCACGATCTACAAATGCGACAACATGGACGATGGCTGGAATTTTTGCTTCAACGTGTGGATTGCCTTTATTAACTTCCATTGATGCTAACTCCATGGATACACAAACTACGTATTTTAAGAATGCTACGGTATTAGGCGATATTCTTGAGGATGAAGGATATCAACAGGTATTTGCCTGTGGCTCGGATGCAACATTTGCGGGTAGAAAATTATATTTTACAGAACATGGAAATTATGCAATTCATGATTTGAATTATCGAAAAGAAATGGGAGAATTGCCAGAAGACTATTATGTATGGTGGGGATTTGAAGATCAGAAACTCATTGAATACGCAAAAGAAGATTTAACAAAACTCGCTTCCTCTGATCAGCCATTTAACTATACGATGTTGACGGTTGATACACACTTTGAAGATGGTTATGTATGTGACCTGTGCCAGGATTTGCATGATGGAAATCAATATGGAAATGTGATCTCTTGTTCAGATAAACAGGTAAGTGAATTTGTTTCCTGGATTCAACAACAAGACTGGTATGATAATACGACAATTGTGATTACTGGTGATCATCCAACAATGGATAGTGATTTCTGTGACCCAGTGGCTTCTGATTATTCAAGAAGAGTTTATACAACATACATCAATGCAGATCCAATAGAAAATAATTCTAAAGGGAAACGCCAATATGCAACTTTGGATACTTTCCCTACAACGTTAGCGGCGATGGGGGTGTCCATTGAAGGAAATCGACTGGGATTGGGTACAAATCTTTTCTCAGGAGAGGAAACACTGCTTGAAAAAGATGGCATGCAATTGATTAATACTGAATTCTCGAAAAAATCTGAATTCATGCTGAAATTGGGTGATATTAATCCAAATGCAGAAGGTATGCGTGATCGTGGATCAACAGTTGGATTGGATTTCCATGTGGATGAAGTGGATGAAGATACATTGAGTGTTACTTGCGATGATTTATATGGCATTAATGGAACTTTGAATAGCCTTGAATTATATGTTCAGGATAGTGATGGCAATCAAACAAGTAATATCATGAACTATACAGGGGATGGAACATTTAAAGCACAGATTACAGTTCCGAATGGAAATATAGATTCTGTATATATTGGTGTAGATGCACATAGTACAGATAAAGATAAGAATTCTGTGACGGAAAGAATCTTTGAATATCGTGGAAATGCGAGAACATTTCCAACAAATGATCTAACAAGCTTTTTGAATGAATTGAATGCATTGGATCGTAATAAATACACAATTCTTATGAATACACAGGGCATTGGTGTAACAAATTTTAGTGAAAATGAAAAAATCCTTTTAGGAAAACTGGGGGCAGGAAACGTTGCTTCGAGTGATGGTAAAGCTGCTTTTGCGGTGATTGATGGAAATGCATCCTATTCTAAAGTGTCAGATGACTATCTAAGAGAAGGTGGTACGCTGTCTGATGGAACTCCATATGTGATTTCATCTTCTTCCAATAGTGAACAAGCATCTTCCATTTTGCTTGGCAATGATTATGATGATTATTCTTTACATGTGGAAGGAATCAACATTGTTGTGTGGGACAAAGAAACACAATCTGTAGTTTGTTCAACATATTATCAACAGATGAATAAGGCGCCATCTTTTGATGGTATTTCAACAAAAACTTCTTTGTTAAGCAATGATGTAGAAGTGATTGCGGATAATCCAATGAATTTTGATGATGTGAAATATGTTGTAGCTGACATTTACGATAATGAAAATTGTTCGATTGTTGGTGAAGTTAGAATGACATTGAATTACGACAATACATATATCGCAACATTCAAAGATGTGAAGAAAGGTTTTTCAAATAAATCTATTTATGTTTATGCAGTATATGAAAATGGTTCACGTGAATTTGTTGAGAAGTATACACATGATTCTAAATGAATTATGTGAAATTATGGAAATATCAAATAATACTTGAAGATGACGTAACGTCATCTTTTAATATACTTGTAATAACGGAGGAAACCTAAGATGAAAGGTATTATTCTAGCTGGTGGATCTGGTACAAGACTTTATCCACTTACTCGTGTCACAAGTAAACAATTATTGCCAGTCTATGACAAGCCAATGATTTTCTATCCAATTAGTACATTGATGCTGGCTGGTATCAGAGATATCTTGATTATCTCTACACCACATGATCTTCCTAATTTTGAGCAGCTGTTAGGTGATGGCAGTGAATTTGGCGTTCACTTTGAATACAAGGTACAGGAAGTTCCTAATGGACTTGCACAGGCATTTGTATTAGGTGAAGAATTTGTTGGTGAAGAT
>ERZ506982.564-NODE-564-length-12755-cov-4.39992_pt1 | contig 12755 bp, 8 predicted proteins | sample MGYA00512886_ERZ506982 | MGnify/ENA metagenome assembly ERZ506982 | reverse complement strand
GCAGGGAATCTCGGTAATCATCGGTAAGAGAAAGGCAGAACAGGTTCTCTTCCTCCAGGACGGCCTCCAATTTCGCCATCTGCTTATCAAAGGTCGAGTTCTGATATCCGCCGGTAAACGTCACGCCGAAAGTAACAGGCGTAGCTTCATCCCTATTCAGGAAACACTCGCTGTGGTAATGCTCGCCGTACTTGTTCTTGATCTCCAGATCAAAGACAAGGCAGCACTCCTCCATATGGTTCCTGGCATAATGTGTCAGGACCGTGTCTCCCAGGATGTCCTGCTCTATGAACAGCGGGTCGTTGAGAACAAGATGATTCTCAACGAACTGGAAACAACCGCTCTCCGCCTTCTTGCGGAGAGACATGTTGAAAAAGATCTGAATTGCAGCATCAGCCGCGCTGATGGTGAAGGTCTGATTCGGTTTAAGGATATTGCGCTGACCTGTCCTGTAAGGACGGACATAATGATCATCCACATATATGAACGCACCCATTGCCTCGTCATAACCGACATCGATCATTCGGATTTTAGCCGCCAGTTTTGAAACGCCAAAGTCCACAGTCAACTGGGTGATGGCCTTTTCAATAAGGTCAACGATATTGAACTCGTCTGTCTCTCTTCTGAACTGGGAAAACAACTGGTCTGCGCGTTTCTTGAATGTGGCTTTCGGCATCTGGATTCTTGGTGCGAGAGCATTTGCCTGCCATTCCATCCAGTCGACCGCATCCCTCTCATGCCCCGGTACGCCGCCGGATACTTTGCAGCTTACGTTGGACAGATTCTTATCATAAAGACGGGCAAGGGCGAAGGCTTTCTGATGAAGATCCCAGTGGACGCATTCATGAACGATGGTATTGTTGTATGCCCCCAGATTCCGCATGAAGGCAACGTTCGGATCGACAAGGACTGTCTTCGCAGGAATCCGTTCTTTTACAAGTTCGCCTTTTTCCGCATCATAAACTTCACTGTCGCATTCACGGAAGAAGCTGCGGCCGAAAACGGTACCATCTTCTGTGATCCTCTGCCTGCGGATATTCAATCCCATGCTCTTTGCAAGTTCAGACGGGTCTACCCAGCGCGGCTCCAGGAGTGCTTTCAGATAATGACGCCGGAGGAATGCCTCCGCAATATCGTCAAGCTGGTCTTTCCCGATAACCGGAACAAGGGAATCATCTAGGGCGTTCTTTGCCCGGTTCTTACCGTTGTACTCCGAAACCTTGAAGATAGTCATATCTTCAAGGTCCTTGTCGAGGTCACCCTCGCAGCGGAGCATCAGCCATTTATCCTTCTCTTCATACTCGTCGTAATGGTGATCGTCATCGGGGATGATAAGATGAAGAGACACCGCCACATCGAACTGAATGCACATGCCCGGCTGGTCAAACACCCAGACATGCTTCACCTTTACATCATCAAGTTCCGGCTCTCCAGGTCTGTGAATCTTATAAAAATCATATTCATCCGGATCCCAGTTCTGCTGCAGATATTCTTCAGCAGCGGCCCAGAACTCGTTGCTAAATGTATTAACTACATATTCAGTGAATGAGCGGCTATTTGTCATTTATTGGTTCCTCTGAATGCAAATTTTTCTTTAAGGCTACTATAACATACTGTAGCCCTCTTGTAAAAGTACATTTTTTGTGATATAAAGGATGTGTAAGATGTTTTACGTTTGTATTATGAAACGAAAACGAAACAGGAGGCACGATGAATCCAAAACTCTCCGAAGATATCCGCCTTGCAATTGGTGAACGAAGTTACGGACAGGTTGCCGTAGCGACCGGAATCAGTAAGTCGACGCTATCGCGAATGGTAAACCAGACATATAAAAGAGCTATCAGCCCTTCGCTATTATGGAAGTTATCCGCAACTGCCCAAAACAACATGACATTTGAGTTGCTTATGCATGATGCCAATTTTTCAGACAGCGAAATTGCCAAATACAGAATCGAGTATGAGGTTGGCAACAGTAATGATACGAATGCAGCCGGAACATTTATAAACAATGTTATTTATTCGCTTCTCTCTTCGGCAGCAGACAATCTCACAGCATTCACTCACGAAACCAAGCTATACGATGGTACTGTAGGCGAATTAAAAATCGTAACTGGTGAAAAAGCTGCACCGTCCATCTATATCATTGACGGAACAGACGCAGCTTCAGCAACCGCAAATACTGACAAGGTTGTATGTGAACTGCTCGGAAGATGTGTTTTATCTTCAGCAAGAGAGAAATGCAAGGTATCCATTGTTACGCCAAGCAACTTACTATTTGCTGAAATATCCTCCGTGGCATCATCCATTGCAAACCAGGTCATCCTTGTCAACAGTACCGGCGAAGCAGTTATAGAAAGGAACAGAATATAATATGAGCACAAAAGGTCAGATGAATTACATTGAATTAGAAAATCGTATAAAAGCAGCTGAGAAGCAAGGATCCGATGCCATGTTCGCTTCAGGCCTGTTCAAGGCAGTTAATGCCCCTGACGCGACAATCAAGAGAGCCGACTTCAGTCAGTCTTCTCTTAATAACGGCGTTGCTTATGGCCGCCGTCTTTATCTGCGTCGGCTTTCAGACGAGACTAACATGTTCAAAGAGATGGATGCCTCCATCAACAACACAAGTCGCTCCTGCAGGATATGGCTGTTCTTTAATTCTCACAAAGTGTATGCGGTCGACGCCGAAGACGGAACCTCTCTCTCGTGTTCACGAAACGACCTCCACAATCACGCCGAATTCTTTTTCCCGGCAATTGGTAGAGAACGCGAGTCGGTAACGACCCAGCAAAAGCTGGACGCCAACATAGGTGATAAAGCAGCTGGTTTATCGAACGAACTGAAGATGGCGAATCCCGGAACGCCCGTGGAGAGTATTTATAACTTTGTTACTTCTTTAGTTCTTATGTTAATCCTTGATGCCTACTACGGACTCACTAATAACGGCAAGACTCTATCAAGTTATCTGGACACGCATACCAACCCTGATGGCTCCGATATGACCGCCATGCTTAAAGCTATAACGCAAGCTATGAACGGCACATCGCCGTCTGCCGATATAAAAGAACTTGATGCTCGCTTATTTGCAGAACCTGTTCCTGCGTTACAGTTCTCTCGTAAAGCAAGACAAATACTGTTGGAATTGAGTGGCTTGGGTTGGTCAGAAGTCAAAAGCTATGTTCCCGGAGCTATCTTGCAGTCATTAACTGCTGAAAATCAGACCAGTTTAACTGATAACTATTTATCAAGAACGAATGTGCTTCGTATAATTGGTCCGCTTTTCATCGACGAAGTCAGGCTCAATGCAGGAAATGTACGCAGCACTGAGGACTTCAGATCCTTCCTCGATACCATAAATAACATATTTATTCTCAATCCAGATAGTAGTTCAGGTGACTGCCTTATTGGTTGTCTGGATGAATTGAACACAGCCATTGAAGCTGCGGCTGTTGTTTCCGGCAACAGTCCCGTTCTATTCCCGCTTGATCATATATTAGGAATAGAACCCGACTCTACGGCAGTAACCATTTCACGTATCAGCTTATGCTTATCGATGCTTGCCTGGTCTAAACGCTTTGGAAAAATAATTGATGCAAAAGTCGCAACAGACATACTCTACACAGACCGCATCATTAACACCAGTTTGTTATCCGTAGACTGGTCAAGGGTATTCTCGCCGAACGGAAAGGTTTATATCCTCGGCAACACACAATATGTTGGTGCAAGAATGCGCAGCGCAGAACAGACTGCAGAGTTTGACAAAGTATTTTCCGGGTTAAAGAATTATCGCGACATAGATTACTCTGGTGCATATATTTATCAAGCGGCAAAATATATGCGCGAACACGATGCAGAGGCATCGTTTATCGTTACGAACTCTCTTACGCAAGGAAGTCAAGCCGGTACTCTCTGGCCGCTGGTCTTTGATTTAGGTATTCATATCAGTTTTGGATGGCAAAGTTTCAAACTCCAGAACTTAGGCAGACGTTTAACAACCGTAACCGTTGTTGTCGTTGGAATTGCCAAAAACAACAGCAACAAAGAGCGGACACTCTTCGTAAGAACCGGATCAAATGATTTTGAAGCCACGCATCCTGCATCAATTAGCCCATACCTTGTCCCCGGCGAAAAAATCATAACAAGAAGAAGTTCCCCTATCGGGGTTGGATTTCCTCAGATGGTAAAAGGCAATATGCCTTATACAAAGCGACTCATCCTCTCTGCAGAAGAGAAGAACTTGCTATTGGATAGTTATCCCGAGGCCTCAAAATACGTTCGCTACTGCAATGGTTCTGAAGAAGTACTAAACGGCGGAGAACGGTATTGTCTTTATATCCGAGACGAGGACAAGGATGATGCTCTGTCAATACCTCCTATCAAGGAGCGAACCGACCTTGTACGTCTTGAACGAGCAAGTAATAAGGACGCAAGCGCCCGAAAATTAGCTTTAAGGCCGTGGTCGTTCCGTGAAGACAATCAAACAACAACACAGTCAATAGTCGTTCCCGCCGTAAGTTCCGAGAACTATGCATATATCCCAGTTGATATCGTGGGTCCTGATACTATTATCACAAACCTTGCTTTTGTTATTTACGATTCTGACGAATGGATACTTGGAGTGCTTATGTCTCGCATGCACAACACTTGGATCAAAACAGTTTGCGGCGGTCTTGAGACCCGAATTCGTTATAGCAATGTTCTGGGATATAATACATTCCCCTTCCCAAGGATCACCGAAGCTAAGAAGGAACAGATACGAAACTGTGTATCGGACATATATATCGCAAGAGAGCGAATGGTCGGAACGACGTTAGCCCAGAAATATAAAAAGGGGCTCATGTCAAAAGATCTGGAAATTGCGCACCAGCGATTAGACATGGTCATAGACGGTTGCTATCAGTCGGCGCCTTTCGCAGATGATGAAGCGCGCCTATATAAGCTCTTCGAAATGTACGAAGAAGCCACCGCTGAAAGATAAATACGGAGGAATCAATATGAAAAAAGAACTGGCAGATATCGAACTCCATACTACAGGCAGTTCGGTTTCTACAAACTCAATGGGCATGCGCGAGATGCAGGCCATGGCATACGAAAAAGCTGACGAACAGTATGTCATCTTGAAAAGCCCGCCTGCATCAGGAAAGTCTCGCGCCTGTGAGTTCATTACATTGAAAAAGCTGAACGAGGGCCAAGTGCAGAAAGCGATTATCGCCATCCCGGAACGTTCCATAGCAAAATCTTATCACCCCAACAAACTCACAAAATGGGGATTCCCTTGGGATTGGGAAGTTTCTTCTGGATTCGATCTTTGCCGTCCTGGCGGCGAAGCGGGGAAAGTCAACGCATTTGGGCGTTTTATTGATGACCCCAATGCCAAAATTCTGCTCTGCACTCATGCTACTCTTCGCAGTTCCTACAACAAATATGGCGTGAAAGCTTTCTACGATACCTTTGTGGCAATCGATGAATTCCACCATGTAAGTGAAAATGAAGATAACAAACTTGGAGAACTCGTGCGTGATCTTATTTCCGAAGGCAGCGTCCACATCCTCGCTATGACAGGATCATACTTCAGAGGCGATCGTGTTCCTGTACTTTCACCAGAGGACGAGGAAAATTTCCAGAGGGTCACATACACTTACTACCAACAGATGGATGGCTATGAGTATCTGAAATCTCTTGGAATCAATGTGGCTTTCTATAACGGCGATTATATTGATGCTCTGCCCGAAGCGCTGGACACGACGCGAAAGACGATAGTTTATATTCCGAGCGTTAACTCCGCGGCATCAACCAAGGACAAGTATTATGAAACCGATATGATTTTAGATGTCATTGGCGATATCGATCATGTCGATGAATCTACTGGAATCATCTACATTCGGCGAAGAGGCGATGGGCAGATGCTGCGCGTAGCCGATCTTGTAAACGATAATCCAAGGGAGCGCGAAAAAGTCGTAACTTATCTTGATCAGATGGAAGACACAGGAAACGATGTTGACATCATAATCGCTCTCGGCATGGCAAAAGAAGGCTTTGACTGGCCGGCCTGTGAATCAACAGTGGTTATTGGTTCACGCAATTCTTTGACAGAAGTCGTTCAGGTCGTTGGGCGTTGTACAAGAGACTATCCCGGAAAGAAACATGCGGAGTATCTGAATCTTGTTGCTGCTCCTGATGCTTCCAGGGAAGATACTATTACAACCGTCAATAATTTAGACAAAGCGATTGTTGCTTCTCTGCTCATGGAAGATGTCCTGGAACCAAGGCTTACATTCAGGAGCAGAAGAACATCTGTAGATGATCCTGCCTCTACAGTAGAAGTAAGCGGCATGCGTGACCCTTCTACAAAGAAAGCAAAAGATATCGTTGAAAACGATATGGACGATTTACTGGCAGCCATCTTGCAAGATCCAGATGTACAAAAGGCTGTAAATGGCGTGGTTGGAGCCCATACAATCAACCGTGCTCTGACGCCAAAAGTTATCATTGAGAAGTATCCTAATCTTACAGAGGACGAAGTCGAGGAAATCAGACAGCAAGTCGTTACTCGCCTCGTTTTAAGAGGTTCCAGGCTTGGCGTCGACGAAGACGGAACTACCACGGTGCAAAATAGTCGCGAGGCATTCCGCATCCCCGTCCGCGTTGACCATATCGACATGGACCTTATTGACAGCATAAATCCATTTCTGGATGCTTACGAGATACTGTCGAAGAGTTTCGATGCCAAGATGTTGAAAGCCATAAAAGAGGTTATCGATTCCTTCAGCATTGATATGACTGCCGACGAGGCCTATGCACTGTGGCCAGATATCAATAGTTTTTATAGAGCAATGGGGCACGAACCAAACATCGACTCGATGAACAGCGACGAACGTCGACTCGGAGAAGCCTTAGCGTATCTCAGACGTATGCGTAGGGAAGCAGCGGAGGATACGACAGAATGAAAAGTAAAAGAGAGAAATTTGAAGAAATTCTTCAGAGTGACGAATTTGGTTTGTTATCCAAGCCCCAGAAGAAAGCTGTTCAGAAAAAGCGAACAGCACTCGAACAGGACTTTGAGCCAATATTGTCTTTTTATAATCAAAATGGCAGGTTGCCTTCCAAAACGGGCGGCCTGCTCGAAAAGAAATTAGCATTTAGGCTGGAGGCATTAAGGAAAAACCCCGAGGCATCGATCAAACTGCAACAAGTTGATTCCCCAGGCTTGCTTATTAATCACAAAGATGAAGTGCTTGGAATCGATGACCCTTCCGGCCTTTTAGCTGCCAATGAGGATGTCGAAGCCATCACCACCCTCCGCCATGTAACAAGTACAGGAAGACTTGATCCCGACTATATTGCCCGAAGAACTCAATGTGTTGAATTTGACTCAAAATATCGTTCGCTGTTTGACGCCGTTTCCGAAGAAATATCTGAAGGCAAACGACATATAACACCATTTAAGCCGATTGATTTGGAGGCTGGGAGGTTCTTCATACTTCAAGGCATGCTTACCTATTTGGAACGGGACGCCTCTATCAACCAGGCATTTGACTTCAATTCCGGCAACAAAATTCGTCGTGATGGAAGAACTCATTGCATCTTCAATAACGGAACCGAATCTGATCTGTTATATAGATCATTAACAAAGGCGCTCGAAAAAGAAGGCTTCAGTGTGAGCGACCCAGTATATGGAACTGACACAGATTCCACCATCTTGCCCGAGGACAATCAAAAAGGGTTTATCTATGTCTTGAAAAGCCGGAGTACGGATCCGAAAATCCATGCAATTCCAAACTTATACAAGATTGGATTCAGCAGTGGGGAAGTTACAGATCGTATTCGCAATGCTGTTAACGAACCCACATACCTTATGTCAGAGGTAATTATTGTTGAACAAGCCCGATGCTACAATATGTCCGTGAGAGGTCTGGAAGATACCATTCACAAAATATTCGGCGAGGCGAACGTCGATATCACCATCAAAGATCGCGATGGCAATACTCACCACCCAAAAGAATGGTTCTCTGTTCCCCTGAATGTCATTGAACAGGCAATAATGCTAATCGTTGCCGGGAAAGTGGAAGACATACACTATAATTCTGACTTAAAACTGCTAATTCATAAAGATTGAAACACAAGAGCGGCGGCACTGATATGTCCGCCGCTCTGTATTTTTACTTTTCATCCATATATTCAAGAATAGCCTTGGCAACATATGTGGCAAGATTAACCGGCACTGCATTGCCGATAGCTTGTTCGACTGCGGTTTTGTTCCCCAAAAGCACAAAATCCTCGGGAAAAGTTTGAATAAAACTTCTTTCCTTTGTTGTAAGTGCACGAACACCGCCATCAGCAACATCTGCCGCATCAGCATGGTGCTTTTTATAGGTTTCAGGAATTGGCCTGTTAACACCTCTAATTGTAGCCGAAGGCTCATCAACCGAGAAAACTGCTCTGCGATTGTAACTTCTCGGATGCATATAATAATACTGTGTATGGAGTTTATCCCCTAAGTACTCGCGGACAGTCATACGATGATCCGACAGATTCTCCTCAAGTATCTTTGTCAAGAAGCCATCCTCATCATTGAGATGTCCTATGGCAAAGAATCTTTTTCTTGTCTGAGGTACTCCGCAAAGACTTGCATCAAGCACTTTCGTAGTTACACCATAGCCGGCATCCTTAAAAATCTGTAATGCTTTCGGCAGCACTGGCATTCTCTCAATATTATAAACATTCTCCATCACAAACCATTCAGGTTTTAACTGGCTAACTATTTCTGCATATCTTATTGTTAAGTTTGCCCTTTTCCCCTGGTTGCGCGGTCCTGCAATTGAAAAATCCTGGCACGGCGGTCCCCCAATGATAATTTGAGGTTTGAACTGCTTAATGCTATCAATGGCATCCTGCTTGAACAGGTCCATTGATATTATCGAATGTGAAAAATTCGCAGAATATATATCGCAAGCGGGCTTCCAATTGTCGTAGCCAGCAAGAATATCTACCCCGGCTTTTTCAAAACCAAGCGTCATTCCTCCACATCCGGCAAAAAGGTCTACGCCTTTCAGCGAGGGTCCATTTTTATTTACGATATGTTCGTACAAAGCGTCAGCTACGGCTTTTGCCAAATTAACAGGCACCGCATTGCCAATCATCTGATTCTGGTCTGTCTTGTTTCCTGAAAACTTAAAGGTCTCAGGAAACGTTTGTACCATGCTCCTCTCTTTTACTGTAAGTGCCCTTACGTTCGGCCCCAGCGGTACCGGATCAGATGGGTGCACAGGATACCCCGGAGGTATTGGTCTATCAACGCCTCTAATCGTTTGACACGGTTCATCAATCGAAAATATACCGCGACGGCTGTAGCTTCTTGGAACACGGAAATAATAATCAACGCCAAGACTATCGCCAAAATAATCTCGCATCGTCATTGCGTGATCAGACGCACGTCTGTCAATCGCTACCCCCAAGAAATCATCTGGTTCATTTAAGCCGCCAATTAATATAAAACGTTTGCGCGCCTGCGGAACGCCATAATAGCTTGCCTCAAGAATGCGCTGCGTAAGTCCGTACCCGGCATTCTTAAAATCCTGTATTATATCCGCCAGAATCCTATACTTACGGATTTCCGGTACATTCTCCATTAAGAAATACTTCGGGCGAGCCTTAATAATAATGTCTCTGTACGACAATGTTAATGCAGCTCTTCCCAGCGTTATGTCTCGATGACCCGCTGAAGAATAGTCTTGGCATGGTGGACCTCCTATAATGACATCCGGATGCATTTCCGCAATCTTATTTTGTACGTTTTCGTCTGACAAATCATCAGTATAAATCGGGTGAGAAAAATTATCTCTATATACTTTAACAGCTGGTTCCCAGTTATCATATGCTGCAATCACCTGGAATCCGGCTCTTTCAAAGCCCAAAGACAATCCTCCGCAGCCCGAAAACAAGTCTACGGTTTTAATCATCTTGCGCCACCTTCTCCTCGGTAATTGTTTCCATACACATCACATCCCCAACATCACAGTTAAGCGCAATGCATATTTTTTGAATAATCTCTGTATTTACATTTTCTGATCTTGATAGTTTAGCAATGGACGAAGCACTGATTCCAGCCATCTTCTGTAGATCTTTCTTCTTGAGGTCACGATCTATCAAAAGTTTCCATAGCTTTTTATAGCAAATTCTCTGCATGGCTATCTCCTTTTTTAGCATCGTTACCCATATTACCACAACAAGGCTCTATTTTCAAGAAGAAATATATTAGTTCTCACATTTATTTTATTTGATCTGACGTTTTTGTGTTAGAACGCCAAGTTCAATAAGTTCGGACAGAAAAAGAAAAGGGATTCCAGCCCTGGGCAGTTGTTACGCCCCGTGGCGGGAATCCCTTGTTTAAGCCTTTGCTGATTCTCGATGATAATTTTTCTGTCCGTTCCAGTTTCTGTTGCGTAGATATCCACATTGAAGTCACCAACACCGGACTCCGTCTCATCAACGGTTATCTCCAATCCAACGGCATCTGCCAACAGAGTAAGATTATCCTCTTCCGCAAGCCAAGGGGTAAAGTCCAATGCTTCATGCGGCCAGACCTTTCGTAAGTCTTTTATTTCTTTTAACTTCCCTAAATTTATCATGGTACTATTCCTCCTGGTCGCAAGATAATCGTCTTATCCACTCGACCTATTACAAAATCATCTTATCAACTCAACCTTGCCCATTTTCAACCTGTCAACTCACCCCTTGCTTTCTCCTGGCAGCAAGCACTCGTTTTTCAAGGATGTGAACTGTTCATTTGAGATTTACGATGACCAGGGCAACAAACACTATCCAAGGGAATGGTTCGTCACACCTCTCGAAATCATTGAAGAAACGATTCCGTTGATTGTAGATGGAAAGATTGAGAATTACCGCTATGACACCGTTCTGCAGCAACTCGTGATGCTACAGACAAGTGCGGAACAGTAATACTGTATCCTCAACCCTACGAGCCAAAACAGTTAATCTGTATTCTCGACCTACCGAAAGCAAAACTGTATACTCAACCCTCGCTAAACAGAGCGGTTGATTTGCTTCCGAGATAGTAATAAAGGGATTTCCGCCGTCCGGCATTTGATTGCCTGGATAGTAGAAATTCCTTTATTTATGGGCATTTCCGGCTTTTATTTACTTGTGCGTGACATCAATACTACCGTCTCGACTGTTGTTTCAGTTTCCAAGGGAAGTTCTTTCACTTCCTCACCATCAACAGGCACAGGAAAATTGAACACAATCTTCTTTATCCAGCTTCCGTCTTTCCTCTTTTCCGGGAACAGCTCAATTCGCTCGATAAAGGCTTTCATAAACTCTTTCTGTTCCGCTTCCGTTGCGGAATGGTAGACTTCATCAAATGCCAGCAAAAGCCGATAAATGTTATCGCCGGAGATTTTCTCCTGCTGGATACTGCGTATCTGACTTTGCAATTCTCCAATCTGAACTTCGATTTCCTCTATCGTATCATACTGCTCATCATAGCGGCGTTGCAAGTCCAAAATCTTTCTGTCATAGTGGGCATCGTTGATGTCCAAGGTATCCATCTGACGCTCCAAGCGGCTTTTCGTTCCAAAGGCTTGCTTTAGCTGCCCTTGCAGGACGGCGATCTGCTTTTCCATATCCTCTGTATCAACCGCTGTTCCGATTTTCGCTTGAATTGCTTCTACAAATCGGGGATTGTTGACCATAGCGGAAATAATCTTCGCCACAAATTTGTTGATCTCTGTCTGTTCGATATTCAGCCGGAAACTGCACTCATGCCCTGTCGGCGTAACTGTATTTTTGCAGTAGTAATAATACCGTGTTTTCTTGTCCTTGCTATGAGCCTTGGCAATATTGCCGTACATACTCTTTCCGCAGCATGGGCATTTCAAGATACCGGACAGGATGTGTGCGTGGTCTGGATTGTTGACCTTTTCCCGCTTAAAGGAATTGATCTTGCGCTTTTCCTGTGCCAGATACCAATCCTCTTCAGAAATGATAGCTTCGTGCTGTCCTTCATAAACCGGAAACTCCGACTGCTCAACCACGTGAATCTCGTTTCTTGTACCCTGTTTCTTTTCAGTTCTTCGTCTGCCGTAAGCAATCTTTCCCATATAAACAGGATTGTACAATACATTTTTCACAAAATCTCTTGAAAATCCCGGAATGGTATTATTCTGTCTTAGTTTCTTTACATAACCATTGCGGTTCAGATATTTTGCAACTCCGGCAACGCCCTCATTGGTGTGAATGTAACGGTCATAAATGACACGGATTACTTCCACTTCATCCTCTGCAATGACAAGGTTTCCGTTTTCCAGTTTGTATCCATAGGGAGCGAAACCGCCATTCCATTTGCCCTCACGAGCCTTTTGCTCCCGTCCTGCCATTGTCTGGGTGCGGATATTTTCTCGCTCAATCTCTGCCACCGCAGACAGCACAGAGATCATCAGCTTTCCGGCATCCTTGGAGCTGTCAATGCCATCCTCCACGCAGATCAGGTTGACACCAAAATCCTGCATGAGCTGCAAGGAGTTCAATACATCCGCTGCATTTCTGCCAAATCGGGAGAGCTTAAAAACAAGCACATAGGAAACGCCGTCTTTGCCGTCCTGGATGTCATTCTGCATCCGTTGAAACTCCTGCCGCCCTTGGATGTTCTTGCCGGAAAATCCCTCGTCAGAATACTCTCCGGCAACGATCATATCCTCGTATGCCGCATACTTCCGCAGCTTGTCACGTTGGGCATC
>ERZ506982.555-NODE-555-length-13001-cov-7.7067_pt1 | contig 13001 bp, 10 predicted proteins | sample MGYA00512886_ERZ506982 | MGnify/ENA metagenome assembly ERZ506982 | reverse complement strand
ATTCCGCAGGAAGTACTTTTTTTATACCATTTTCAGTTCATGCTCTTAAATCTGTATCGGGCCAAACGCATCCATCACTTCAAAATCATCAGACAGAAAAACATTTACAACCATACTTCCTGCCCTCCGGTTATTGTCTCTGATTATTATGCTGTTAATTTTATAAAACTGAATCTATTAATTTCTTTGTATAATCCATCTTCGGATGATTGATGATATCATCCGGAGTTCCGTATTCTACGGTCTTTCCATGATAGAGGACCAGCACTTTGTCACAGAAGGCCTGCACCAGTGCAAGATCGTGGCAGATCAGGATAAATGACAGATTGTCTTTTTGTTTCAGTTCGGTCAGAAGTTCCAGAATCTGTTTCTGCACGGTTACATCAAGTGCACTGGTTGCCTCATCACAGATCAGGATGTCCGGACTGACTGCAAGCGCTCTGGCAATTGCTGCTCTCTGGCACTGTCCTCCACTGACCTGATGTGGATAGCGGTCTGCGTATTCCACATCCAGACCACATCTTTCAAGAAGATTTTCCACACGTTTCCGTGTTTCTGCGCGACTTATCCCCATGTTCCGAAAACTTTCCCCAATTCCGTCTCCCAGAGTACGTCTCGGGTCAAAAGATTCCATCGGCATCTGAAAAACCATCTGGATATCCTGATATATTTCTCTTAAATCCTTACCCCTGGCATTGGTAATGTCCTTTCCCTTCAGAAAAACCTGACCCTCTGTGATGCTTTCCAGATGTGTGATCATCTTGGCGATCGTACTTTTGCCGGATCCGGACTCACCTACAATTCCAAGGCATTCTCCCCGTTTCAGTTCAAAACTTACATCATCCACTGCAGTCATGGATTTTTTTCCGGATATAAATATCTTTCTGAGATGGTCTGCTTTCAGGATAATATCGGTCATTTCAGCGCACCTCCTGATTTTTTTCCCGCTTCAGATAAAGCACGGAACTCATCAGTTTCTTTGTATATGGATCTTTCGGATGATCCAGAACCTCTTCGGTTGCTCCATAATCTCTTACCTGTCCGTTCTGGAGGACCAGTATCCTGTCTGCCATCATCCTTACAACACCGATATTATGAGTTACAAGAATCATTGCAGTATTGTATTCTTTACGCATAAGCAGAAGTTCCTCCACTACCTGCTTCTGAACCGTTACATCCAGGGCGCTGGTCGGTTCATCTGCCAGAAGCAGGTTCGGATGCATGATCATGGCTGTACAGATCCCTACTCGCTGATTCATTCCACCGGAGAGTTCAAACGGGTAGCTTTCCAGCACACGGTCACTGTCATTCAGACCAATCTTCTTCATGATCTCTCCTGCACGTTCCCGGACTTCCTTCTTGCTGATTTTCTCATGTTCTGACACTGCCTCATGTATCTGTGCCCCGATTGTCCGGACAGGACATAATGCAGCTTTGCAGTCCTGGAATACCATTCCGATCTCTGTTCCCAGAAGCTTACGGAGCTTTTTCTCACTCATATCTGTAAGATTTTCACCTTTATACCAGATATCACCTCTTGTAACCAGGCCTTCTTCCCCCAGAAGTCCCATGATGGCTTTGACAATCGTACTTTTACCGCTTCCGGACTCGCCCACGATTCCAAGAATCTCGCCCTGTTTTAATTCAAAACTGACATCCTGAACCACTGGTTTTCCATTATAAGAAATTGTCACATGCTCTACACGAAGCAAAGAATCCATAATATTTTGCTCTCCTCAGACATTTACTTTACATCCAGATCTGCAGTAATCTCATAGTAATCACATGGATGTGCTGCCATCCCTGTAACATTTGACTTGGTTACGATTCCCATATTCAGATGAGATACAAAGAAAAAGGCGTCATCATCCAGAATATCCTGCTGAAGTTCTACTGCAAGTTTGGATCTTTCATCCTTATCGAAGGTCTGATGAAGCTGATCTGTCAGTTTTGTTACTTCTTCATTCTGATAGTTTCCATAGTTCTTTGCACCTGTAACTGTACTGGTGAAGAAGTATTCCGGATCTCCGGTCGGTGCTGTAGTTGTAGAGCTTACATATACATCAAAATCTCCACTCTTGGCAATTGTCATATGGTCAGATGTATTATTTACAACAACATCAATACCGATATCCTTCAGTGTAGCCTGTGCATACTCTGCAAGCTTCGGCTGCTCCAGACGAGTCGGATATGTCAGCCAGTTAATGCTTAACTTCTGGCCATCCTTATCCACGTATCCATCACCGTCTGTATCTGTCCATCCGGATTCTTCAAGAAGCTTCTTTGCTCCGTCCGGATCATAGGAAACGGTTTCTACAGCGTCATTTCCATAGGAAAAGCTGCTCGGGAAGGCTGCTTTGGCCGGAACACCACGTCCCTGCATGATCACAGAACAGAATCCGTCTTTGTCGATTCCCATCTCAACAGCTTTGCGGACATTCTGGTCCTGCATGATCTCTGAATCCATATTGAACTGTCCGAAGAAGCAGCGGCTGGTCGCACAGGAGTTAATGGTATAATCTGAATTGTTTTCAAACAAAGGATAGTTGTCATACTGCAGTCCATAAGTTCCCTGAATATCTCCGGTCTGCAGGGCTGCTGTCAGCGCACTTCCGTCTGCAAAAGATTTGACAGTAACTTTGTCTACTTTTACTTCGCCACCCCAGTAGTTCTCATTCTTGACCAGATCGATCTGGGTTGGAGTAACATTCTCTGCAATATACGGGCCTGTTCCTGCCACATTCGCTGAACCGCCTTCTCCCTGGATTCCATAATCCATATCAATGATTGCACCATAAGGATCGCCAAGATAATTGATGATTGCCGGACATGGTTCTGTCGTATAAATAGTAAGTATCAGCCCTTCCGCATCAATATGGTCGATCTTCAGATCATAAGGCGCACGGTCATGAACTGCGATCAGATCTTCCAGACATTCTTTGACTGCCTCTGCATCCATGGTACGTCCACTGGAAAACTTCACGCCGTCACGAAGTGTGATCTTTACAGTTGTATCGTCCACGAATTCATAATCTGTTGCAAGCCACGGCTCTACTTCCATATTGTCATTGTATTTGAAAAGAGTTTCTCCGACACCATAACGAAGTGCGCTCCATCCGGAATAATTATCGTGCGGGTTTAATCCCGCATCTCCCATTTCCTCACTGTAACCGGTTGTTCCGTATACAAATGACTTTTCACCATCAGCCCATACACTTGTGGACATTCCTGCTGCCAGCATTACTCCTGTAAGAATTACCGCAATTAATTTCTTCTTCATAGTAGTTTTTCCTTTCTTTATATGCTTATCTCTTAGTTCTTTCTTTTGGATCCATATAGTCCCTGAGCGTATCTCCGAAAAGATTAAAGATCATAACCGTTATAAATATGGCAAGTCCCGGTGCAAGTACCATCCATGGTGAGATCTGAAGCATACTTCTTCCATCATTGATCATGCTTCCCCACTCTGCCATCGGCGGCTGTACGCCAAGCCCGAGAAAAGAAAGTCCGGCCAGTTCCATCATCATCGTTCCGATATCAAGAACCGAAGTAACCAATATCGGACCGGCAATATTCGGCAAAATATGTTTAAACATAATCTTAAATGTGCTGCTTCCCGACAGTCTCACCGCCATCAGATACGTTGAGTCTTTCTGTGCAAGAGTCAGTCCTCTGGCAAGTCTGGCAAACTTCGGCCACCCAATTACAGCCAGAGCTATGATTGCATTCTGAATACCTCCACCGAGCACACCAGCTACCGCAAGGGCAAATACAAGGCTCGGAAATGCCAGAAACAGATCGGACACACGCATCAGAACAGTATCCAGAATTCCTCCGCACCAGCCACATATAATACCAATTGCGGTTCCGACTACAGTAATGATTGCTACCAGAAGCAGTGTTGCATAAATACTCGTCGTGCTTCCCACCAGTACTCTCGAAAGCATATCCCTTCCGTAACGGTCAGTTCCCAATATATGTTCTGCGCTGGGCGGTTTCTGCGCCAGCAGAAGATCCTGCATATCCGGATCATACGGGCAGAGTTTCCGGGCAAAGGCTGCAATTACAAGCAGGATTAGTACCAGTATTGTAAAAAAGATCAGCTTTTCTCTCACATGGTTTTTCTTTATTTTCTGCCTGCGGACAGTTATCGTTTTTTTCGTTTTACTCATACTCTGTCACCTCCCAGTCTTACGCGAGGATCCAGATAATGATAAATGATATCTGTGATCAGATTTACCACTACATAAATAATCGCCATCCATGCCACATATGCCTGAATGATCGGGTAATCTCTCATCGTAATGGCATCTACTGCCATTTTACCGACACCGTCCCACATAAAAATAGTCTCAACGATTGTGGTTCCACCCAGAAGATTTCCTATGGACAATGCCAGCAGCGTAATGATCGTAAGCATGGAAGATTTCATCACATTTTTCCAGATGATCACACTGCCCCTGACACCTCGCGCTCTGGCTCCGGCTACATAGTCTTTATTCAGTTCTTCAAGGATTGTCGCTCTTACCTGACGGGTATATTTGGATGCCATGGAGATTGCCAGCGTCAGCGTAGGCAGGACAAGACTTAACGCGACGTTGTCACTGGTAATGACCGGAAGCCATCCCAGTCTGATAGAAAAGAAATACATCAGCACCAGCGCCGCAAAAAAATTCGGCATGGAATTTCCTATGAAACTGAAAAAACGAATTAAATAATCGATCCATTTATTATGTTTTACTGCCGAAAGGATTCCAAACGGAATTGCAATCAGCATCGTCAGCAATACTGAAGAAACCGTCAGCATGATTGTTGCCGGAAGTTTTTCTATGAAAGTTTCATAAACATCTCTCTTCGATACATAGCTCTTGCCCATATCTCCGGTTGCCATTCCTGCAAACCACTTTGCATATTGCACAAGAAACGGCTGATCCAGCCCGTACTCTTTTCTCGTCTCATCAATGACTTCCTGTGAGACTGCCGAACCTGCATTTTCATACATATAGGTAACTGCATCACCGCCCGCCAGACGCATCATGGCAAAAGACAAAAAAGTGATTCCGATCAGAATCGGAATCAACTGAAGAAGTCTTTTTAAAATATATTTAATCATTCGTTCTCCTTCATGCCTGCATAGCATCAGACAACATATCCGCATGATAAATCGTAACTGTCCCGTATCCTCACAGTTACAATAATTTAACAATTACAGTCTAGCAAATGTCAAAAAAGCACACAACCCCGTGGGAGGGTTCTGTGCTATTCTTAAATTGAATACTTTATGCATGTTATGGAATAAGTGCGGATTAACTTTATACTCGTTCACAGTGGATTAACTTTTTGGAAGTCTGCTCATCAGAAACTCAAGAAATTCCTGTATACTTTCATCCATTTCTTCTCCTCTGTGAATGATATAGCCAAAAATAACTTTGCTGTCCCCCATATTCAGAGGGATTCCCGGTGCCGTGCCCGCCTTATTTTCGGAAAGATAGCTTCCGCTCACATTGGAGACTTTGCTGTTTTTCAGCATTCTTTCCATAATATAATCACTGTTGGTCAGCACGGAAATATCAAGGTCTTTCCACTGAAAAGCCTCCTCATTTACAGATCCGATATCAAAAAATTCATCCTGATAATTCTGTATGAACCGTACTCCCTCAAGCTCTCCCAGATTTACAGTCTCTTTTTCCAAATCATAAAGTTCTGTCTGCCGTCCCGGATAAAGGATCACATCTGTCTCATGCAGAGATACAAACTGCAGCTTGTTTTTTGCCAGTTCATGCAGGAAATTCTCTTTCTGCTGGCTCAGGATATAGACAAAACCAATGTCATCCATATAGTCACGGACGCGCTCCATAACACTTCGCACACCTGCTGTCGTCAATTGGAAATGATAGTTTTTTTCATATGTTTCATTATAAAAATCCACAAACAGATCGGCAAACCAGGAACTGGGATTCATGGAAATACGGATCCATTTTGTCATGCCGTTTGCCGACATATTTTCCAGAACTTCAACCTCATTTGTGATCCGGCAGGCATAATGATAAACCTTCTGTCCCTGTACCGTAAGGCGTATTCCACGTGGCAGCCGCTCAAAAAGCTGCATTCCGAGATTATCCTCCAGTGCCTTTATCACCTTACTGACACTTGATTGTGTAGAATAAAGGGTCTTTGCCGCATCACTGAAAGATCCGGCCTGCGCACATGTCACCAAATATTGTAATTGTTTTAAATCCATATGATTCTCCGCATATTGTTATAGTCAGTCCTGTTGTCTGCCTGTTATTTAACTGTCCGCAGCATAAACAGTGGAGTGGGATTATAAAATTCATCTTTTTCCAGATAAATCCTGCTGCTGATACCCAGATCCACTCTGAAATCTTTTACTTCCATAGAACCTAATGTTTCCAGATCCCATGCCGGACGGCTGTAAGAACTGATCGGAAGCTGACGCTTGATCTCCTCACACTCACGCATCATATCATCACCGAGAATATTGTGTGCATGATTTTCCGGAAGATCTGCGACATTGGAAAAATCTGTAAGTCCGTAATTTGCATCAAAGTTAAGCAGAACCCCGCCTTTTTTCAGGACACGGAGCCACTCGCCATAAGCATGGCTTACGTGCGGCAGTGTCCAGGTCAGGTTTCTGGAAATGATCACATCAAATGTGCCCTCCGGAAATTCTGGATTTTCGGCATCCATTACCAGAAATTCGCAGTCTGTTTTTTCCTCTGATGCAAGAAGACGTGCATTTTTGACCATATCCGGTGTCAGGTCGATACCTGTCACCTGATGGCCTTCTTTTGCAAGCAAAACAGAGAAAAATCCAGCACCGCATCCCACATCAAGAATACGCAGTTTTTTTCCTTTTGGAAGCTGCGCACGTATTTCTTTCATCCAGCGTTCTGCCATGGCACTGTGCAGTTCCTGACGTTTCTGCATGAGAAAACTGTCGCTTCGTTTTTCCCAATAATTGACGATTCGCTCCTTGCGCTCATCATACCGGCTGACGATTCTTCCATATGTGACCATCGGACCATTTCCAAGCACCTGCAGCGTGCCGCACTGATAAAGAAGCACACCGTCAAACTCTGCGACACTGATTTCTTTTACATTGCCTTCATAATCGCGGACTTCTCCGAGAATATCACCTTCCTGGATCATATCACCGACTTTTTTAAACGGATACCAGAGTCCGTTTTCCTCGGCATCCTGATAGCGAATATCGGCTACATCCAGAGGATAGTAGGTACGGAAATCTTTCAGTCCCTGATAAATGCCCAGATGACAAAGAATATTACGGACATCCCTACGGGTGGATCTGACTTCCTCATAAGTCCAGTCACCCATTCCTCCACGCTCGATCAGAATACTCGGGATTCCCTGTGAAGCCGCATAGTTATAAGAACCGCCGGATGCCACGTTGGATTTGACCATGTAAGGCACATCGACCTGTTCTGCCATCTGTCTCGAAAAGCTGACAACTTCCTCTGCTGCCGCTCCTGCATAATAAACATATGGAGTAAGTTTTTCATAATCGTCTCCGCTGTGCAGGTCGATATAATAATCTGCTACCGGCTGCAATTCCTGAGAAACAGCCCATGCAAGACGTTCCATCTCCGTTCCGTCCGGATTTCCCGGAAATTCACGATTCAGATTCTTCCCATCTGTAAGCCCCATGCTGCCTTTTCGCGCTTCAAACGCCGGACGGTTCAACGCTTTTATGATGATGACCGTTCCTGTTACCTTCTCGATTTTCAGTTTCTGTGCAAGCTCGATGGCGGCTTGGATCCCTACATATTCACCGGCATGAACACCTGCTGTGATCAGCATGGTTTTTCCTGTGCCATGTCCATGCAGAACAGTCGCCGGCAGTCTGATCTCACCATTTGCAAGCTCCAGTTCCCCGTGCCACTTCTGTCCCGGCTGCACCGTTACATTTTTCAGATGAAAAGCATCTCTTTTTCTTCCTGTCAGCAGAAAAATCGGAGAAGTACTGTTGTTGATGATCTCTTCCTCTGTCCAGACCTCTTTCCATACTTCTTCATCGCAGGAAACATCAAGAAATCCTGCTTTCTGCATCGTTTCAATATCCCACTTCGGACGTTCCAGGCGGCTTAACGGAACCTGACGGGCAATTTCTTCCATCTTCTCAATATCGGTTCCGCTGTAATAATCTTCCACATTCTGCTCTTCCGTCTGCTTACGGTCTTTCTCGTAACTGCTTCGTTTCTCTTCATTATAAAGATGACCGTACCAGTCAGCATCAAAGTTATAAAGGACACCCCCCGGCTTCAGGACACGGAGCCATTCTCTGTATGCAAGGTCCGGACGCGGCAGATTCCAGGTAACATTTCTTGTTACAATCACATCAAAACTGTTGCTTTCCACATCGAGCGCCTGCGCGTCGCCTGTTTTCCACACAATACACTTTGCAAGCTCACCTGCATTGCTCTGTGCTTCTTTCAGCATTTCTTCGGTATAATCAATTGCAGTAACCTGATACCCGGCTTCTGCAAGAAGAATTGCAAAAAATCCCGGGCCGGTTCCTACATCGAGAATTTTAATCTCCTGCGGTTTCTTTTCCGGAAACTGATTTCCAAGCAGAAAAAGGAGTTTGTCCCTCCACATCGTTCTACGGGCATCTGCCATTTCCTGCTGATTATATTCTGAATAACCTCTGGCACGGTTCGTCCAGTAGTCATGGATTTCGTTTTTCAAATTATTCATAAGTCTGTTCTCTTTTCATGCTTGTCATGTTGATCGGGGTGATTCATAATTTTTATTGCACAAAAGTAAAATTTTCTCTGAATCTCCACCCTCATATTTTTTCATTATATAAAAAAAGCATCCCCTCCACAAGCCTGTAGGGGGGATGTGTTGTTACAATTTTGACAAAGAAAATTGGACACATTGTTGTCTGAAAGTGTATTTCACTGCAGGAAGATGCTCCACAGGCAAATGGTCGGAAGTGACAGTAAGGTGGAAAAAATAACCATCTTTGTTGCAAACGGGGAATCTACCTGATATTTTTCCGCAAGGATACTTGTCGTTGCGCCTGCTGGCATTGCAGCGAGAAGTACACATAAGCCAAGAACGGTTTTGCTGAGTGGAAGCATTCTGCATACGAGATAAACCACTGCCGGAATGATCACCAGTCTGTGCACTGTATATTTGACAACAGTCCAGTCCCAGAAATCTTTCAGGTCAATATCTGCGAGGATCATTCCGATAACCATCATGGACATCGCTGTGTTGCAGTTTCCGACTGATGTAACCGCTCCGTCAAGTCCCGGCGGAAGCTGCGCACCGGTCACCATCATGATCATTCCGAGAACACAGGCAAGAATACACGGATGTGTTACGACTTTTTTCAGTGTTTTTATCTTATCACTGCTTCCGGAAAAAACAGCCAGGCCGGAAGACCACATCATAATTCGCTGTGGGATCAGATAGACGCTGGCAAGTACAAGACCTTCCATTCCATAGATTCCCTCAGCGATCGGATTACCGAGAAATCCGGCATTGGAGCAGATCGTACCGTACTGGAGACATTTATAACGTCCCTCTGCTTCTCCCCGGAACATCAATTTTCCATAGATCACACAAAACACCTGAATACCGATGGAGATAAGAAGGATCTCCAGATAATTTGTAAAATCACCGTCCGCTGCACTCTGCGTAAATGCGTGGAGAATGTTGCATGGAAGTATCAAATAGATTACAAGATCATTGATATTTTTCTGCCCCTGCGGACCAATGATATGTATTTTTTTCATAAGAAATCCTACAGCTACCAGAATAAAGATCGTGAGCTGCAGTGTCAGCAAAGTTATCATAAATTTACTATATAGTGTCTGCTGTTTTATCGAAGACACTATTTCCTTTCTCTTTAATTGTGTTTCTGTGATAGTTGTTCACTGTCTTTTGAGAATAACATAAACAACCACTTTAGTGTAGCACATCGCAGAAGGAGTCGCAAGAAGTCCGTTTGTACGCAGTTGTATACAAAGTAATCTTAGTTACTGTTCACAGAACAGGAAGCTTTTCCCCTATACATTGACGGGTTATTATATTTCCTGTAAGATGGAAATAAGGTTACACAAATAGAATTACCCCGGAGGCTTTTAAATGAATAACTCTGTATGGGAAAAGCGGCGGAAACGTCTCTTTGAACTGATTGAAATCGGTTCCAACTACGATGCGTGGTGCTGGGGCTACGACTTTTTTAATACTTTTACGATCCTGCTGAATCTGACAGTCAGCATCATGTACACCTTCGATAATATGGAAATGAAATACGGCCCGCTCCTTCTGACGCTGGAGCGCCTGACGGTTGCTTTCTTTGCTATTGATTTCCTGCTTCGTGTATTTACTGCCAAATATCTTTATCCTGATGTTTCAGAACCACGGGCAATTGGAAAATACCTGACTTCTTTTTCCGGAATCGTGGATATGCTGTCCTTTATTCCGTACTATATGCCGTTTTTCTTCCCATCCGGTGCAGTCGCATTCCGTATGCTGCGAATCATCCGTATTTTCCGTCTGTTCCGCATCAATGCTTATTACGATTCACTGAATGTCATTACGGAAGTCATTGTCGGTAAAAAACAACAGCTCCTGTCCTCGGTATTTATCATTTTAATTCTGATGCTCTCTTCCAGCCTCTGTATGTACAGTCTGGAAAATAAAGCACAGCCGGAAGTTTTTACAAACGCATTTTCCGGAATCTGGTGGGCCGCCTCCACTTTGCTCACAGTTGGCTATGGTGATATTTATCCTGTCACCACTATGGGCAAAATTTTCGGAATATTTATCGCATTTCTTGGTGTCGGTATGGTCGCCATCCCCACCGGTATTATTTCCGCCGGATTTGTCGATCAGTACTCGCGCCTGAAGCGAATCGGTGAATACGGACAGGAGGAGGATGTACATTTTATCCGCATCTGCCTTGACCAAAACGACAAATGGGTCGGACACCGCATTGCTGAACTTGATTTTCCACAGAGAATCATTGTTGCAGTAATCCAGCGTGATCACCGCATCCTCGTCCCAAAGGGTGATACGGTTCTGAAAGCCGGAGATGTAATGGTGATCGGTGCGGAATCTTTTCAGGATAAAGACCACATTAAGCTGAAAGAGATTACTCTCCAGCAGCGAAATCCATGGACAAATCAGAATATCCGGGATCTTGATATTTCCAGACATTCGATCATCGTACTTGTCAGACGCCACAAAAAGCTAATCATCCCAAGCGGAAACCTGACACTTCTTGAAGGAGATACCGTTATCCTTTATACCCAGACTCACATGGCGAATGCTGATGATCTGGAGATTTGAAAAATTATCCCGACAGCAATTATGTCTGATCGATTTTTTAAATAGCTTAATCGTTACTTTGTCTGATTACTTTCAATCCGCTATTGACGGCTTTTCATGTTCTATGCTAAAATCTATCCAGATTCGCAGGTATCTGCGTTTTTATCCAAAACATCGTGTGGACTTTTCTGGTTCAATGCTTTTTAAGTCTGGCTATTTTTCGCCACACAATTACCCTTTGCGGTAGTTGTGCGGCGTTTTTTTATGGATATTTACAGATACTAATTTGATGCTATTATGGAGGTTTGTTATGAATGATACATTTATGAAAGAACGGCCGGTCTTTCCGCTGATTTTATCCATGGCAATGCCAATGGTCATTTCCATGCTGGTCAATTCTCTATACAATATCGTGGACAGTTTCTTTGTTGCCCAGATCAGCGAAGATGCCATGACCGCGCTGTCGCTTGTTTTTCCTGTGCAGAATTTTTCAAATGCAATCGCAATTGGATTCGGTATCGGTATCAGCTCGCAGATTGCAATCTGTCTGGGTGCCGGCAATAAAGAAACCGCAAGCAAAGCCGCTACACATGGTCTGGCGCTGTCCGCCTTACATGGAATCCTGCTGACAGTCATCTGTATTTCAATCATGCCAAAATTTCTTTCTGTTTTTACTTCAGATGAAAATGTCAGCAGCCTTGGCGTCCGCTATTCCACGATTGTATTTCTTTTTGCCATTGTGACCACTATAAACCTTGCGTACGAAAAAATCTTTCAGGGTGTCGGCAATATGAAGGTAACTATGATCGGACTGATGGTCGGCTGTGTTTCCAATATCCTGCTCGATCCTCTGATGATCTTTGGCCTTGGTCCGTTCCCTGCCATGGGGATCGAAGGTGCTGCCCTCGCAACAGGACTTGGTCAGGTACTGAATCTTGTCTTTTATCTGATTGTTTATAAGATGCGTCCGATCCAGGTACAAATCAGTCGCCGGTATCTCCATCCGGATAAATCCCTTGCATCACGGTTGTATTCTGTCGGCATTCCAGGCGCTTTAAATCTGGCACTTCCTTCTGTGCTGGTCTCTGCACTGAACGGACTTCTGGCTGCATATTCGCAGAGTTATGTAATGATTCTCGGGATCTACTACAAGCTCCAGACTTTCCTGTATCTTCCGGCAAGCGGAATCGTCCAGGGCATGCGCCCGGTCATCGGATATAATTACGGTGCCGGAGAGCATAAACGTGTGAAAAAAATTTATTTTGTTACGCTGTGTATGAGTGGTGTGATCATGCTTATCGGAACGATCATCTGTCTGACTGTGCCGGGACAGCTTATCGGAATGTTCACCACCAATCCTGAGACAATTGCTGCCGGCAAAACTGCCCTTCGAATCATCTGCGCAGGTTTTCTTGTTTCTTCTGTATCTGTTACATCCTGTGGTGCCCTGGAGGGACTTGGACGAGGCAGTGCTTCGCTGGTTGTCTCTCTCTGCAGATATCTGATCATCATTCTGCCGGCCGCGTTTATCTTAAGTCATTTCTTCGGAGCTGTTGGTGTGTGGAATGCATTCTGGATTGCAGAAGCTTTGACCACCGCGGTGTCATTTATGATCAGTCGGAAGGTTATCGGAATCGGGGCGTAGCCCCGAAGCCCCCTGTTGAGGGAGTTTCCCT
>ERZ506982.538-NODE-538-length-13514-cov-12.4642_pt1 | contig 13514 bp, 15 predicted proteins | sample MGYA00512886_ERZ506982 | MGnify/ENA metagenome assembly ERZ506982 | reverse complement strand
CAGACGTGTGCTCTTCCGATCTGTACGAACTTCCTTTAAGTGATTTTTCAAATGTAATTGCTCTTTCATATGCTCACCTCTAAAATTTGGCGAACAAATCCAACAAATGCCAAAACGGAAAGAATGAAAAACATAATGGTCAATAGCAAATCACTCCTTCGTTTCATTTTGATAAAGCGAACTAACCATTGTGTCGCAAGAATACTGAAATATATAACCCAAGGACTGTAAATCATAGTATGGGCAAGCATAGAAGATAGCAAAGAAAGCAGACAACACACCAAAGCCCCCACTCTACTTGCGTGACTTCCTGCTCGATATATCATTTCCATTTCAGCCAAGTCTTTATTTTGATGTTCTTTTCTACTTGCGTTTAAGATTTCTTCCTTTTTCATAAGAATACCTCCGTTCCAAGTTTTCTTTGCACACCTTAATTATACTCATACCAAGTTTTCTTGTCAATAGCGTTCATACAAAAGTTACAACCATATATAAGGGAATGGCATATCAGATACGGGGTTTATACCTGTTTGCGTTATACTTTTCTACCACTTCCATTACACTCACGACTTAATAACTTCTTGAATACTTGCCGAAAAAGAAAACTGCCATCCGTTAAGACAGCAGTTCCTTTTCGGTTGGTATGCTATTATATTCAAAAACGGGGCAAAGTCATTATCCGAAGCATTGTTGCTGTCGATACTGTTATTTATCGCAAGAAAACGGACATCTTTCTGTGGAAACAGAACTTCCGTATAAAAGCCGACTTGCAGATAGTTTCGCCCCAATCGGCTCATATCCTTAACGATAATCGTTGCGACATTTCCTGCTTCTACTTCTTTAATCAACTCTTGAAAACTCGGGCGATTGAAATTCACACCCGAAAAACCATCGTCAGTAAAATGGCGAATATTCGTGAACCCATTTCTGCGAGCATAATCTTCCAAGTATTTCTTTTGGTTGGTTATTGAATTTGACTCACCATTGAGGTCATCATCTCTTGATAAACGCTCATAGAGTGCTGTAATCTTTGAAGTCCTTGACATTCTCTTATCCTCCTTTCTTTATGTAATCTGATTTAGCATTACAGGAATTACTCCCTCTGCTAATAGGAGAAAATAGGGGTACAAAGCGGAACTGTTTTTCAAAAAAATCAAAAAAATTTTTGAAGTTCTGAAACCGACTTTGATAACCTATTTTCAATTTAGGAACGCATTATTTATCGTCCTACTAAAGTATAGCCCTCCGGCGTAAGTTCTATTGCTGTTACCGTTCATCGGCAACTTAATGAGTTTGATTCCACGTTGTTTACAGAGATGTTCCTTTAGTATGTCTATCTTCTCCGACCATTCCGCAATCAATTCGGGATGTACTGCCGCTAAGCTGTTACTCATATCAAAACCTCCACTTCCTCTGTGATTAAAGTATATGAGGTTTCGGCTTTTTCTTGTAGTTTGCGAATATCCGTAAAAATAGAAAAAGCCCTTTGAGAAAAGGTTCCTCCTCTCTCAAAGGGCTTGATAAATGGGAATTTTCAAATTAGTCTTTGCAAATAACCTTTGAACCTTCACCATCAATTACAATTCCCTGACGGTTGTTAATTGGGCATAGATTCAAATCCGAAAACTCAGTCATTATTTTCTCGGTAACTTTCTTAAATGGTGCTGTAAGATAATGCGGAAGAACATAGAAATCAATCAAATCAAGCCCTGCATCATCTTCTTGTGAGTAGTCCTCCGGCTTTTCATCCATTTGCTCGATATATTGGATGCTTGGAGCGCATATAATTGCGCCTGCCGACTCGCCGATCATCAATTTTCCATTTACCAATTCCTTTTTCAGCAACCCATCAGTTCTTGTTTTACGGAGTTGGTCCATAAGAAAGAAAGAATTTCCGCCGGTAAAATATATCACATCTGCATCTTCAAAAACAGACTGTATCGTTGAATAAGCCTCCGTTGAAATATCAATTTCAGTTACGATTGCTCCCAACTTTTTGAATAATTTTCGAGCCGAGCCGACATAACCGGTGTAGCCTTCACGCAGCGAAGCTGTTGGAATAAATGCGACTTTCTTATTTTCAATTTCTTCCTTTATCAGACTTCCTACACTTGAAAAGTGCGAACATAAAAATAGTTTCATCAATATTCTCCTTTATAAATTCCGATTTACCACACCTTCATTATACCACACAGCCCCAACCAAGTCAATCCACAACCAAAATCACCGACACAGCCCCCTCCGCACCGGCTTTTTTGTGGCGAAATGCAGAATTTTCACAAAAACCTTGTAATCTTCACAGCTTTGGTGTATAATGAAAGAGTATTTGCGGAACAAATGGGGTATGTCAACGATTTGTTCCGCCAAACCAAACACAAAGGAGTCTTTCCCATGAATTTTAACATTGCATTGCTTCGGGGCGACGGTATCGGTCCGGAGATCGTAGACAGTGCTGTGGCTGTTCTCCACAAGATCGGCGAGAAATACGGTCACACCTTCACCTGCACCCCGTACCTGATTGGCGGCTGTGCGATCGATGCCACCGGCATTCCCCTGCCGAAAGAAACCATTGACGGCTGTCTGGCAAGCGACAGTGTCCTGCTGGGTGCTGTCGGCGGTGCAGTCGGTCACAACAAGTGGGATCAGATGCCGCCGCATCTCCGTCCGGAAAAGGCTCTGCTGGGAATCCGTGAGGCTCTGGGACTGTTTACCAACCTCCGTCCGGCAAAGCTGTATCCGGCTCTGAAAGGCGACTGCCCCCTGCGGGAAGACATCGTGGCAAAGGGCTTCGACATCATGATGGTTCGTGAACTGACCGGCGGCATCTACTTCGGCGAACGGGGCAGACGCGAGGGCAAGTACGGCGAAGAAGCATATGACACCGAGTGCTACAGCAAAATGGAAGTAGAGCGTATCGCACGCGTGGCTTTCGAAACCGCCCGGAAGCGGAACAAGAACGTCATCAGCATCGACAAGGCAAACGTTCTGGAAAGCTCCCGTCTGTGGCGTGAAGTCGTTCACGAAGTGGCAAAGGACTATCCGGATGTCACCCTCACCGATATGCTGGTAGACAACGCAGCCATGCAGCTGGTCAAGAATCCCAGACAGTTTGACGTAGTTGTCACCTCCAATATGTTCGGCGACATTCTGTCCGATGAAGCTTCCCAGATCACCGGTTCTATCGGTATGCTACCGTCGGCTTCTCTGGGTGCCACCAAGCGTGGCATGTACGAGCCGATCCACGGTTCTGCACCAGATATTGCCGGACAGAACAAGGCAAACCCCATCGCAACCATTCTCTCCGCAGCCATGATGCTCCGCTACTCCTTCGACCTCATGGACGAGGCACAGGCAATCGAAGACGCTGTGGACGCATATCTGAATGCAGGCTACCGCACTGCCGATCTGGCTGGCGAGGGCGTAACACCGCTGTCCTGCACCGAATGCACCGAAAAGATCATTGCACTGCTGAAGTAAGCAGTATTCTTATAAAAATAGTCGAAAGAGATGACCCATATGACTCCCAGAGAAGAAATCGGATACGGGCTGGATGCCCTTGTCATTTTCCGCAGTTTACAGCAGGATCCGGTGCTTCGTGCACTGATGCAGTTCTGCCACACTGACAAGGAAAATACCCCCGCACAGATCCGCTTTTACAGTGCCATGGTTTCCGCCCTGTATGAACGGGCAGACGACCTCACCGGCTATCTGGAACAGATCGTTCTGGAACACGAAAACGTTTATGTCCAGCGTGCCGGTGCCGGCGAAACCATTTCGCAGAACATGGAAACCTGCCTGCACACAGAATTGAAATTGCTGAACCGCATTGCAATGCTCACCCCTGCCATGATTCAGGCAGAGATGCAGACCAGCATTCCCCTGCCGGCATGGCAGACCCACAAGACCGATCTGGACAAGCTCTACACCCAGCGTGTAGCGGAGATCGGCAAGCACGGCTACGGCATCTATGCACGGCACCACATGTTCACCGTCGGAGCAAGCGGCGAGTTGGTTCCGGTGCAGTATCCTGACCCCATTTCTCTGGAACAAATGGTGGGATACGAACGGGAACGCGGCATTGTGGTAGAGAATACCAAGGCACTCCTTGCAGGAAAATACGCCTCCAACGTCCTCCTCGCCGGAGATGCCGGCACGGGAAAATCTGCAACTGTCAAGGCAATTGCCAACGCGTTCAAAGACGACGGACTGCGGCTGATCGAACTGAACAAAGACCAACTGTGCTACATTCCCCAGATCATGGATCACCTGTGCAAAAATCCGCTGAAGTTTATCCTCTTTATTGACGACCTCACATTCTCCGAGGACGACCCCAACTTTGGCACGCTGAAAGCGACTCTGGAGGGCAGCATTGCCGCCAGAATGCGGAATACCGTCATCTACGCCACCAGCAACCGGCGGCATCTGGTCAAGGAAACCTTTGACGACGGCAGCGACAAGCACTCCAACGACACCGTACAGGAACGCATCTCCCTGTCGGAACGATTTGGCATCACAATTACCTACAGCCGCCCGCAGAAGAACCTGTATCTGGAGATCGTCCACGCTCTGGCAGAACAGAACGGTCTGGACATCACCATGGAGGAACTGGACGCACAGGCAGAACAGTTCGCCCTCCAGAAAAGCGGCAGAAGTGCCCGTGCTGCAAAGCAGCTGATCGACCAGCTGCTGACACAGCGTTCTTAATATGATTATGGAAAGGAAGTCCTATCCATGCTGACATTGGATAAAATCTATCAAGCAAGCCACGTGCTCCGGAGCGTGATCCGGAAAACGGATCTGATTCAGGCACCGAAACTCTGTCCGGACTGCAATCTGTTTCTCAAGACAGAGAACCTGCAAGTCACCGGTTCTTTCAAGGTTCGCGGTGCCTATTACATGATGTCCCAGCTGACAGAAGAAGAAAAGGCGCGGGGTGTTATCGCCTGCTCTGCCGGCAACCACGCACAGGGTGTGGCTCTGGCTGCGGCAAAGAACCACATGAAGGCTCTCATCTGCCTGCCGGACGGTGCTCCGATCTCCAAGGTAGAAGCTACCAAGAGTTACGGTGCAGAGGTCTGCATGGTCAAGGGTGTCTATGACGATGCCTACAACAAGGCTGTAGAGCTCCAGAAGGAACACAACTACACTTTTGTACACCCCTTCGACAACGAAAACGTCATTGCCGGACAGGGCACCATCGGTCTGGAAATTCTGGATCAGATGGCAGACGTGGACGCAGTCATTGTGCCGATCGGCGGCGGCGGACTGATCTCCGGCGTGGCATTTGCCATTAAGCAGCTGAACCCGAATATCAAGGTTTACGGCGTACAGGCAAGCGGTGCACCCAGCATGTACGAGTCCATTCACAACGACAAGATCACCTGCCTGGACTCCGTTTCCACCATTGCCGACGGTATCGCCGTCAAGGAACCGGGCCCCCACACTTTCGAGTATGTCAAGAAGTATGTAGACGACATTGTGACTGTGACCGACGACGAGATCTCCGCTGCAATTCTGGCTCTGATCGAAAAGCAGAAGCTGATCGCAGAGGGTGCCGGTGCAGCATCTGTGGCTGCGGCAATGTTCCACAAGGTTCCCGTAGAGGGCAAGAAAGTGGTTTGTCTGGTTTCCGGCGGCAACATCGACGTGACTATTCTGTCCCGTGTCATCAAGCGTGGTCTGCTGATGTCCGGCAGAAGCTGCATGCTCAACATTGAACTGCTGGACAAGCCGGGTCAGCTGAAAGATGTTTCCCGCATCATCGCCGATCTGGGCGGCAACGTCATCTCCATTCACCATGAACGTGCCAACGAGGGCAGCGACATCAACGGCTGCTTCCTGCGGATCACCATGGAAACCAGAGATTACGCACACATTCAGGAGATCCGCAGTGCCCTCATGGAAGCAGGATTCCATCTGGTGGACTAAAATAAGAAATCCCTATTTTTTGAAAAGAGGTTTTTATCATGGATACCATTTATACCAAAAACGCACCAAACGCAATCGGTCCGTATTCACAGGCTGTCAAAATCGGTGATATGCTGTACACTTCCGGTCAGATCGCCATCAATCCGGCGACCGGCAATGTAGAAGCAACTGACATCGTGGGACAGTCCAAGCAGGTCATGGCAAACCTGAAAGCCGTTCTGGAAGCCGCAGGTACCAGCTTCGACAAGGTTGTCAAGACAACTTGCTTCCTCAAGGACGTAGCACGGGATTTCGGTGCATTCAATGAAGTGTACGCCGAAGCTATGGGCGATGCAAAGCCGGCAAGAAGCTGTGTTGGCGTAGCAGACCTGCCCAAGGGTGTGCTGGTAGAAGTTGAAGTTATCGCGGCTCTGTAAGCGGTAGGCTTCACGCAAAGAGAAATGAGAAGCGGAGAACGTTTTGGACGTTCTCCGCTTTTTTCATTATCGATTGCCTTTCGGATAAGGCTTTTTCTCGTCCGTTCGTCCCATGAGGTAGTCCACGCTTACGCCATAAAAATCTGCAAGGTGTTCCCATATCACTGTGGGTATATCGTTTTCTCCAGTTTCATATTTGGAATAACCGGTCTGTGACATCTGCAAATATTGTGCCACCTGCTTTTGTGTCAAATCTGCATCTTCTCTTAAATCTCTGATTCGATTTTTCATACGTATAACAGCCTCCCAATTGCAACTATTATACGATAACCTGTTTCAGATTATTGACTTATAACCTGAAACAGGTTATAATGATAAAAAAGGAGGTTTTCCCATGACAAATTACAAAAGACCTTACTTCCGGTTATTCTGTGCCGTCTGTGACACCATTGATGCACTGGAACAAACAGCCGCTTCGAAAAACTGCCCCGAAACCACTGCCAAACTTCTTTCAGAACAGGCGAAGCAATTGCGAAAAGTCACACAGGAAACAGAGGAACTGGTCATTGGCAGCGATTCCTAACGTTTTTACCGGCTCTTTTTTCCGCAAAACGCTTGTAATTTCCGCTGAAATATTGTATAATGAAAGCTATAGGAATCTGCCCTGCGGGTTTCAATTTATCATAAAGGAGTTTTTACCATGTACGCAAATATGATGGACACCATTGGTTTTGTTTCCCAGTTCGATCCGGAAGTCGGACAGGCAATGAATGAGGAGCTGGGTCGCCAGCGTCGGAATCTGGAACTGATCGCCAGCGAGAATCTGGTTTCTCCGGCAGTTATGGCTGCTATGGGTTCTGCCCTCACCAACAAGTATGCAGAAGGTCTGCCCCACAAACGGTACTACGGCGGCTGCGAATATGTAGACGTAGTAGAGGAGATCGCTATCGAACGTGCCTGCAAGCTGTTCGGTGCCAAGTATGCCAATGTACAGCCCCATTCCGGTGCACAGGCAAACACTGCTGTATACTTCGCACTGCTCCAGCCGGGCGATACGGTTATGGGTATGAGCCTGGCACACGGCGGCCACCTGACACACGGTTCTCCGGTCAACATCTCCGGCAAGTACTTCAACTTCGTTCCCTATGAACTGGGCGATGATGAATATATCGACTACGACCGTGCCGAGGCTCTGGCAAAAGAAGTCAAGCCGAAGCTGATCGTTGCCGGTGCAAGTGCATATCCCCGCATCATCGACTTCAAGCGTCTGTCCGAGATCGCAAAGTCTGTAGGAGCATACCTCATGGTAGACATGGCTCACATCGCCGGTCTGGTTGCCGCAGGCGTTCACCCGTCGCCGGTACCCTATGCCGACATCACCACTACCACCACCCACAAGACTCTCCGCGGTCCGAGAGGCGGTCTGATCCTGACCAACGACGAGGAACTGGCAAAGAAAATCAACAAGGCAGTATTCCCCGGCACACAGGGCGGTCCGCTGATGCATGTGATCGCAGCAAAGGCTGTCTGCTTCGGTGAAGCACTGAAGCCGGAATTCCAGACCTACGGCAAGACTGTTGTTGCAAACGCTTCCGCACTGGCTGACGGCTTGATGCAGCGTGGATTCCGTCTGGTATCCGGCGGCACAGATAACCACCTGATGCTGGTAGACCTGCGTCCTTTCGGCGACCTCACCGGTAAGGAATTCGAACGCCGTCTGGACGAAGTGTTCATCACCGTCAACAAGAATGCAATCCCCAACGACCCGCAGAAGCCGTTCGTTACCAGCGGTATCCGCGTAGGTACACCGGCAGTTACTACCCGCGGTTTGCAGCCGGCAGATATGGAAATTATTGCACAGGCAATGTACCTCGCCGCTTCCGACTTCGAGAACAAGGCAGAGGAAGTTCGCGAGAGTGTCTGCGAGCTGTGCAAGAAGTACCCGCTGTACGAATAAACCATGCACACACCCCTTGCAGATCAGATTCGCCCCAGCACGCTGGACGATGTGGTAGGACAGCGGCAGCTGCTCGCTGCCGGAAAGCCTCTGCGGCGAATTATTGAAAGCGGAAAAATCCCCAACATGATCTTCTATGGTCCCTCCGGCGTGGGGAAAACCACCGTTGCCCGCATCATTGCGGACAGCACTTCGATGACACTGCACAAGCTGAACGGCACCTCTGCCTCGACGGCGGATATTCGCGACGTGGTGGCAGAAGTGGGCACCTTTTCCGGCATGAACGGCATTCTCCTCTATCTGGACGAGATCCAGTACTTCAACAAGAAACAGCAGCAGCTGCTTCTGGAATACATGGAAAACGGGCAGATCACCCTGATCGCCTCCACCACGGAGAACCCCTACTTTGCCGTGTACAACGCTCTCATCAGCCGTTCCACCGTGTTTGAGTTCAAGCCGGTTCCGCCGGAGGAACTGGAACGTGCTGTTGCCCGTGGTTTCCGCTGTATGGAACAACAGCTGGGCGAAACAATTCACCTGTCAGACGATGTCTGCGGCTGGATCGCACGGGGCTGCGGCGGCGATGTCCGCAAAGCCATGAACACGGTGGAACTGATCGTGCTGTCCGGTGAACACACCGAAAACGGCATTGTCATTTCCGATGAACTGGCACAGGAACTGACGCAACGCAGCAACATGCGATACGATCGGGACAACGACCAGCACTATGATCTGCTGTCTGCCCTGCAAAAGTCCATTCGCGGCTCCGACGAAAATGCAGCCCTGCACTATACGGCAAGACTGCTGGCGGCAAATGATTTGCTGTCCGTCTGCCGGCGGCTGCTGGTCATTGCGGCAGAGGACGTGGGGCTGGCATATCCGCAGGCAATTGTCATCACAAAGGCATGCGTGGACAGTGCCCTCCAGCTGGGGCTGCCCGAAGCCCGTATTCCCATTGCAGAAGCCGTGGTGCTCCTCGCCACTTCGCCAAAGTCTAACAGTGCCTACGAAGCGATCAATCGGGCAATGGCAGACGTGGAAGAATATGGAGCACCGGATTTTCCGCGGCATTTACAGAATAAACATTTCGACGGGGCAGAGGCAGCTGTCCGCGGGCAGCACTACCGCTATCCCCACGACTATCCCAACCACTATGTCAGACAGCAGTACCTGCCGGATATTCTCAAGGACAAGGTCTATTACCAGTTCGGCGAGAACCGACAGGAACAGGCCGCGGCAGCCTATCGGGAAAAAATCCTGCGGGAAGATCAGACATAAAGATTTTAGGCAATACCGCACAAAGCTTGTGCGTAAGGTGCCCTAGATTCGGCGGGACAGATGCTCCAACGCCATGTCATACAGACCTGACGGCTTGACTTCACGCCGGATCAGGTCATTGGCAAAGCGGATCGTCTGTTCCAGACTGCCGGAAAAGTCGGGAATGCTCTGGCGTTCTTCGGTGTACAAGTCCTCCAGCATGATTCCATAGGTGGGCTGCCGGATCCCCTGCCGCACGATGCTGCCGGCAGTGACACGGTAGACCACACGGTTGCTGCTGTAGACTTCCATATAAACAATGAGTTCCGCGGGGCGGGACTGGGAACGGGTTTTCAACTTCGTTTTCATTTTGTATGCTCCTGTTCTGGTAAATAGAATCTTTTTCTCTAGGCAGTGCTGCATTTTGCAGCAGATGTTCCTTCTGTCTACCAGTATAACATTTCTCCGCGAAAATGAAAAGGCTGAAAAGCCACGTGTTTTGTCGAAATTTTGAGAAAGCACAGGGAAAAAGACAACATCACACAAGGTTGACAGCAAAGCTTTTTGCAGCGTTTTCCCAGACTTTTCCGCGAAGTGAAACGAAGCAGACACATTGCAACTGCAATACGTTAAAAATGCTGTGCTGTCCATGTAAAATCCACAAGATTCCTGCGGTTACAGTCGGAAATCTTTGTCGGAAATGCGACTAGACGAACACACATGATGTTGCTATAATAGAGAAACATGCTTTTTCGAAAGGGGATCTCTGTTATGACAAAAGATATGACTGCGGGGAAACCGCTGGGGCTGATCTTACGCTTCTGCGGTCCCATGGTGTTTGGCAACATTTTGCAGCAGTTGTACAGCATGGTAGATACGGTCATCGTGGGACGCTATCTGGGTGCCAGTGCCTTGGCAGGCGTGGGTGCCACCGGTGCTATCAGCTTTCTGGTGGTGGGATTTGCCACCGGCATCTGCACGGGGCTTTCCATTCCCGTGGCACAGGCGTTCGGTGCCGGCGACTACCAGAACATGCGGAAAAATATTGCTAACTCCTATTATTTAGGTGCACTGATCGGCGTACTTCTGACCATTCTCACCATGATCGGCACAGGAACGATCCTGCACTGGATGAAAACGCCAGACGATATTTATCAGTATTCCTACGATTATATCATTGTCATTTTCGGCGGCATTCTCACCTCGGTGCTGTACAACAGCCTTGCGGCGATTCTCCGTGCCGTCGGTGACAGCAAGTCCCCGATCTTGTTCCTCGCCATTTCGTCTGTTTTGAATATCGTTCTCGATCTGGTATTTCTGGTGGGACTGCACTCCGGCGTTGCCGGTGCCGGCTATGCCACTGTCATTTCACAGGGTATCTCCGGACTGCTCTGCCTGTTTTACCTGTACAAAAAATTCGAGATCATGCGGTTTCAGCAGGGAGAATGCAGACTGGAACTGAAGCGGTGCAGCCGGCTGCTGTCCATTGGTCTGCCGATGGCACTACAGTTTTCCATTACGGCGATCGGTTCGATCATTCTGCAAACCTCTGTCAACTCCCTCGGCTCGCTGGCAGTCACCAGTGTCACTGCCGCACAGAAGATCTGTGCCATTGTCATGGGCCCGCTGGAATCGCTTGGCATCACAATGGCAACCTTCTGCGGACAGAATCTGGGTGCCAAAAAGTTTTACCGGATCCGCGACGGCATTCGCCTGAGCATGTACGTTTCCATGTGTTACTGTGCATTCTGCATTGCTTTCCTGTGGATTCTGGGAAAATACACCTCATACCTGTTCCTCGATCCCTCTGAAACAGAAGTCATTCGGCTGGCAGTACAGTACATGCGTCTGAATGCGATCTTCTATCCGGTGCTGGGCGTGCTCTTTATCCTGCGGAATTCCCTGCAGGGCATGGGCTACAGCCTGATGCCGATGATGGCAGGTGTCAGCGAACTGGCGGCACGGTCGCTGGTCTGCTTCGGCTTTGTTCCCACCTTTGGCTACATGGCTGCCGTCATGGCAAGTCCGGTGGCGTGGATCTTCGCCGACGTACTGCTGATCACCGTTTACTTTGTGGACATGCGAAAGCTGAAACGGCAGCTGCTCCCTGCGGAGGCTGCGGTTCCGGCGTGAGGGTATTAAGGAAACGCTGCATAAAGCCCGCCTGACGGCTTTGCACGCAATCTACGTGCAAGCTTTATTCAGTGTTTCCTTAAGAAACACACCCCAAGAAAGGATACTTTTATGAAAAAATTCATCTCACTAATCAGTGCAGCGGTGTTCTCTGCAACACTGGTGCTGCCGCAGACGCTGGCTTTTTCCGCTGCGGCAGAAGAATCTACACTGGAAGAAAGCACTGTCTTTGATGCAGCGGCAGCCGAAGCCAACCCGTTTCAGGCAACCGGCACCGCCAACACCCTGCCCTATCAGCTGCGTTTCGTACCGGAACGGAACTTCGTCACGGCAGAAGAAGTTGCCGCCGGCGACGTGGTCATTCCGGCAGCTGTGTATATCTCCGGCAGCACTGCCAACCGCTTCGGCTCCGTTATGGTAAAGTACGATACGTTCCGCAACGATGAAAAAACTGACAGCGTTTACTTCTCCGGCATCTCCACCGGCGACAACGCTCACCGGACTTCGGAAAAGAAAACCTATAACAGCAGTCAGGGCACGTTCACCACGGACTATGTGCCGTACTGCTTCGGCTCTGTTTATGATGACGAATACGACAGCAATTCTCCGATGTTCACCACCAGAGAATATGCCTGTGACCCGATCTTCGGCTCGACGATCACCAGTGCCGGAAAGAACAAGATCAAGTTCTCCGCTTCGTTCTACAACAGTGCAGACGAACGCAAAAACGGCGTGAAAAAGACCACCAAGGAATTCGTTGCAGATGTGACAGTGGACGAGAATGGCAACGGTGTGTACTCCTACGACTACATTGACCAGAGCTCGTTCCAGACCATTACCAAGACGGCAACACTCCCCCGCTACAATCCGGACACACCGGAAGGCGAAAAGCTGCCGGATACCTGCAACAGCGTCATGTGGGTCGCTGGTACCAGCCAGCTGAAGGACGGTGCCGAATTCCTCGGCAGCACTTCTGACGAATTCCCGCTGTTCCATGTCAATATCGTTATCTCCAAAGGCACTGCTTCCGGCATATATGACGTGCAGTTCCTGACACGGGAAACTGTTGGTGCCAACGAGGCTCCCACCCAGCTTACCAGCAACAAGAGCAAGGAATTCCCCACTGAACTGGTGGGCACCTCCATTGCAGTAGGCGTGGACACCGTTGCTGTTACCGATTCCCAGCAGGATAACGTACAGTTCTACACGGACAGCAACACCAACATCATTCGTGCGACAGACTTTGCAAGCAAGATCCTTGCAGACGTGACCTATACCGACGGCACCACAGAATCTGATGTGGACATCACCCGTCTGGTGGACTGCTACGGTGCAACACCGAAGGAACTCTACGACAAACAGGCAAAGAACGGTTTCTTCTCCTCTCCCAACATGCCCCTGTACTATAACGGCAAACTGCTGAAGTGGAAGACTACCGACAAGAACGTGACACAGAACATCATGGTAGGCAAACGCGGCGACCTGAACTTTGACGGCGGCGTAGACTCCACTGATATTTTCTACCTGTCCCTCTACATTGCACAAAAGGCTGTCGGTATGAAAACCACTCTGTATACCGGCACTTCCACCGATGCCAACATGGAGGATTTTGCATTCTACCTCATGGACTTCGACACACTGGGACAGACCAGCACGGCAGCTCTGGACAGTACAGACATTTATTATCTCCTCCTGTACGTTGCAAACCGTGCAGTAGGCAACCACATCGCCTGGGATTCTTTCGTCCTGTAAGCTGATCCTTTTATAAGGCAATACCGCACAAAGAGCGTCTGGCGACTTTGCACGCCATCTGCTTGCAAATT
>ERZ506982.521-NODE-521-length-13883-cov-3.95849_pt1 | contig 13883 bp, 9 predicted proteins | sample MGYA00512886_ERZ506982 | MGnify/ENA metagenome assembly ERZ506982 | reverse complement strand
TCGCGTCTGCCGTCACCTGCGTCAGGTTCGGCGCGTTTGCAAACGCATGAGAACCAATATAGTCGATAGACCATCCCTCAGGCAAATCCAGCATTTCCGCATTCAGCGTGATTTCCTTCGCATCCGTGTAAGCACTTGTCAGGATAAAGAGATCATCACCCCACGTAGTTTTCCAGTTGTACAGGTGGTCCAGCTTTGTGATCGTCTCCATCCCCAGCAGACCCCGCAGGCGGTTTTCCGTGGACAGCAGCGTCTGGTAGATTTTGGCGTCCACTTCTTCGTCCGAAATGTTCTTGCTCGTATGCTTAATGTTTTCCCGCATACTCTGGTAGGCTGGCTTGAATATCCCGTTGATCGTTGTGTCCTCATACCCGGCAAAGGCATAACGCCAAGCATCCAAATAGGCTTGCTTGCTCTCCTCCGGCACGGTGAGTGTTAGCTTGTTTTTTTCGTCCTGCTCCGGCGTAGAAGTGAAGGCGTAGGCATCCCCCATCCCCAGGAAGCCCAAGGTTGGCGGGGTAGCACTGGTAAACTCGATGCGCTTCAATTTGTCACAGCCGCTGAATTGCCGGTTGCTCAGCTCGTTGCGTCCATGTGCCGGTGGTGGTGCAAAGGTGCCAAACCGCACCTCGCTCAGCGCCTTGTCCTCCATGAAGAGGTTTTCGCCTAACCGGGAGATCGTACCGCTAAAATCAACAGAGGTCAGTTTATCACAGTAGGCGAACACATAGTCATCAAAATCGACGTTACCGGGCAGCGTAATGGTACCCGCCAGGTCCGAATGGGCAAAGGCATACGCATTCATCCCCAAATTGGCCTGGTTTGGAGCGTTGGCAGTAAGCGCCTCCCAATTGATGGTATACCCCGCTTCATCAGAGGACACGGTTCCGGAAAACGAACCGCAATAGAACCAGCGGATGCTTTGGGGTAACTCGACTTGCTTCGGCATCGTTTTCCCCGTTCGCGCCACGAACCACGCACCTTCCTCTTCATTGGCGCCGCACAGGGCCTTGCTTCCTCCTCCAACATCGACCATCACAAAGTGCGTGATGGGATCCTCGAAAGACACCCAATGCTCAGAGTAGCCCGGCTTGTCTGGTAGGCAGAACAGATACTGCACCAAAAGGGAATCCCGATCCGCCCCCGTATACGTGACGTTCAGCGTAGGGTCATAGTTGTTTTGCCGCACAGCCTTGGCCGCATTGGACGCGACAAAACGCAGCGCCGGGCAGTTATCCCAGGCCTTGTCACCGATCACGATGCTGTCTCGGCTGTCGATCAGCAGGCCCTCCAACGCATCGCAGCCGTAAAACGCTTGGGTGCCGATATGTTTGACGCTCTCCGGCAGGGTCACATAGCGCAGACTCTTGCAATGGGCAAAGGCGTAGTTGCCGATCTCGCAGATAGAGATCTCCTTCCCCAGTTCCGTGCCGGTAAATTCCGTGATCGTTTCCGGGGCAGAGAGCAGGACCGCCTTATTCTCTTCTATTATAAAATAGGTGTACCCATTCGTTATACTGCATATCTGGATCGTTATCCCCTCCGGGGCTACAGCCCGGATGGCCTGCGCCTGGTTCTGATTGTAGCAGATCACGTTTTCGATCGTATATTTTTCAAACAAAGCGCTGTCAGTTTTAACGACAGTTCCATCGGCAGGCATCACGATCGTGTTCAGGTGATTCTGTCCTTGCAACGCATCACTGCCTATCTTCTCAATACCATTCGGTAAATACAAGATCTCGTCCTCAGAGGGCATAAGGCCAGACAACGAGCCATCATTCCGAAGAACCATGCCGTTCTTCACGGTGTAAATAACGTCCGGCTGCTCTGTGTCAGAAACCTGGAAGCCGCGGTTTTCGATCACGGTGCGGTTTTTTTGCAGAAAGCGGTCTAAGACCTCTGGCTTGACGACCAGCTTACTCTCTTTTGCCAGGTCTTCAAAGTTGACCTCCGGCAGAGCGTCCGGGTTGGTACCTTGGAACACCAGCTTGGTCAGGCAATCGCTTCCCGGCAGGGTCACGCTTTCCACGGAAGCCGGAATTTCCAGTGTCTCCCGCTCTGTCGGCACGGCCAGCAATTGGGTCATGTCCTTGCTGAACAGAATGCCATCCTGAGAAGTATACTTCGGATTGGCGCTGTCCACCACATAGTTTTCTCTGACAGACAGGGTATCCGGATCCTTGGTGTTGACATAGATCACCGAGCTGGGCAGGACAAGCTCCTTGACTTCGATTTTTCCAAACAAGCGAACCAGCTCCACGGCCTGGACATATTGGGGAACCACGAGACGGTCAACAGATTGGCTCTCCAGAGTATCGCCATAGTCCATCATTGTTTGCAGACTGCACAGCATGGAATCGTCAAAAGCGGAGTCCTGTACTTGATAATTGGCATCTACATAGTAGGAAGCCCAACGGACATCATATAAACTGCTATCGTAGTCTACCAAAGAGGCTGGCTCCAGCACGTGCCGACTGCTGCTCACCGGATAGGAAAACGGAACGATCTGATCGTTTTCCAGCCAGCCGGGGAACAGCTTCTCCAGCTTGTCCGTCGTTTCCATAGATTTTCTCAGCAACGCTTTCTGATAATAAAACAAGTTTATCCGGGAGCCGACGGAAGGAAATTTATCGGAAGTAAACACAGAATTTAACACTTTGGACGAATCTATGGTTTGGTTCTGCTGGTTCAACTGCTCGGACAGCACATAGAGGCGAGCTTCTTTGGGGGTACAGCTGACTGGCTCTTCATAAGAGATCCATTTTTCTGAAGCGTCATAACGATAGGAAACCTGAATTTTCATCGCTTCGGCCTGCAAGCCCTTCGGAATGGTCATCGGGAATTGGTCGCTGTAGGTCTCGCCGCCGTCAAAAGACACGCCGTCGATGCGGAAAAGCTTGTTGAGCTGGCTTTCCCCCCAATAGTAATAGGTCGTATCGACAGGCGGCCAAGCACTCCAGTCACTTTTTATGACCGATACATAAGTATCTAACGCCCGAAAAATCGTTAAGGAGTCGATGCTCTGTCCACAGTACAATGGACAGGAAGCAGACATACTGATATTTAAAGTGATGCTTGTATTCTCATCTGTTTTGTCTCCTGGTCTTGGAGAAGTAGAATCGATTTGGATATTCGTTGCATCACCCCAGCCGGAGTCGCCCGGTTCCCCCTTGGGCGTCTCCGGGTCTTTGGCTGTCTCTGAATAGTTGGGCTTTGGCGTGGGCGTGGGGGCCGCGCTTCCGCCGCCCCCGCCGTTGTTCTCCTGGTCCGGCTTGGGGGTGGGGGCTGGCATCGGGGTCGGGGTAGGCGTCGGCGTGGGGGTCGGGGTGGGGGGCACGGGGCCGCTGGGGGTGTCCTCGCCGGGGGGCGTGCTGTCGGGGGGCATGGGGGCTTCACCGGTGCCGGGGTTGCCGCCGGGGAGCGTCCCGCCGGGCTGACTGCCGCCGCCGATGATCAGGTCGGCGTTGCTGCCGTCGCCCCCTACGATGTCAAGGATCGAGCCTGGGACCTTGCTCGGACGGGTGGTCCCTTGGGTCGTGGTGGTCCCGGCCAGGGTGCTGCTGGGGGTGTCCGGCGTGTTGTCCTGGAAGAGGTAGTCGGCCCGGTCCTGCTGCTGGGGGCGGCTGGCCTCCTCGGCCTCCCGGTCCTTTTCCCAGAGGGCGCTGTCGTCCGTTTCGTCCCCCATGCCTTGCTCTGTGCTCTCCCCATCGTCCGGGAAGAGGACCTGGTTGCTTTGCAGGGCCCGGTCGCTGGCGAAGGGCTGGAAAACGGCGCCGCCCTGGTAATCCTGCACAGCGCAGGCCACGCCGATCACGGCGGCAACGGACAAGGGAAGCGCAACGGCCAACTTGCGAAGGGTCTTCTTTTTCATCGTGTTTCCTTTCTCCGCAGATACGCGCCCACGTTTCGCCGCAGGGCGATAAAGTCAATCGGCTTGGAGTAATGGCCGTTCATGCCGCTCTCCATCGACAGGCGCTCATCCTCTATGAAGGCGTCGGCGGACAGGGCGAAGATAGGGATCTCTGTGGCGTCCGACCGGTCCAAGGCCCGGAGGGCACGGGTGGCGGCGCGGCCATCCAGGACGGGCATCTGCACGTCCATGAGGATAAAGTCGTAATAGTGTTCGGGCTTGGCCTGGAAGGCCTCCAGGGCCAATTGGCCGTTTTGGGCCACGTCGACCTTGGCGCCCATGCCCTCCAGCAGCTCCACGGCGATCATGGCGTTGATGTCGTTGTCCTCGGCCATGAGGATGCGGCAGTCCTGGAAGGCGTCCTCATACTGGTTTTGGTCCTCCGCCCGGCCGGTCACGCTGGCCTGCTCGTCGGCCTCCGCCTGGGGCAGGGTGAGGTAGACGGTGAAGTCCGAGCCTTTGCCGGGCAGGCTCTCCACCAAGATCTGCCCACCCATGAGATGGACCAGCTGGTCGGTGATGGCCATGCCCAGGCCGGTGCCGCCGTACTTCTTCCCGGTCTCGATGCTCTCCTGCTCGAAGGGGCGGAAGATGCGGTAGACAAAGTTCGGGTCCATGCCCTGACCGGTGTCGTGGACGCGCAGGAGCAGGTCCACGTTGCCCTCCCGGAGCATCATCTGGCGGATCGTCACGACGATCTCGCCCTGCTCCGTAAATTTCACGGCGTTAGAGAGAAAATTGATCATGATCTGACTCAGACGAAGCTCATCGCCCAGAAGCCAGTCGACGGTGACGCCCTCGAAATTCACGGCGTAGCGGATGCCGCGGGCATCCAGGGTCTTGGCGAACATATCGTAGAGCTTGTCTCCCATGGCCCGGAGGCTGAAGGGCTTGTTTTCCAACTCGACTTTTCCGGCCTCGATGCGAGACATATCCAGAATGTCATTGATGAGGGAGAGCAGATGCGCCGAGAGTTCGTTGGCCTTATCGAGGTACTGCATGGCCGGGTCCTGCTTCTGCATCTTGCCCTCAGCCAGGGCCAGCATACCGATGATGCCGTTCATGGGGGTGCGGATCTCGTGGGACATGCGGGAGAGGAAGGTCGTCTTGGACTGGCTGGCCTCCTCGACCTGCATGAGCTTGGTCTTGTCATCCTCCAGACGCTGGTGCTCGCGGGTGATGTCCCGCCCAAAGATCAGGTCATAGTTGTCGTTTTGGCTGCGGTGGGCGATGAAGCGGACCCAGCGGCCGTTCTGCATTGCCGCCTCGGCCACCAGGGGCTTGGCCCCGTCCCAGTCCAGGTAGGTTTTCCAGCGCTGTTTGCGCTCCGTCTCATCGTCCAACCCAGCCAGCAGGCTGGCGGCATCCTCCCGCAGACGGGTGAGGGTCACGCCCAGCACCTCCCGCAGGTTGCCCGCCGTGTACACGGGCATCCGGTCCCGGCGGCGCAGGAGGATGCAGACCTCCTCGCTCTGCCGCTTCCACTCCTGCAAGAAGATCGCTTCCGCGCCCCTGCCCTTGCCGGAGGACTTGCGCTGGACCTTGCCCCACAGGAGCTTGCCAATGAGGTAAACCGCCAGTAAAATTTCTGCGCAGCCGACCAGCAGCAGAGGCAGATGCTCCCCCAGCGCAGCCAACAGATCCGTGATAAACGCCACAGGCAGCCCCTCCTCTCCCGGCACAGGCGGGCTGGAAATCAGCAGCCACAGCACCAAAGCTCCCTTGATTTTTTAGGGTAGATTTCTTATTTTTAACAGAATTAGAAAGCTTATCCATCTAGTTTATCTCTTAAAAAAGAGCAATTCGTCACATTATAGTACAAAATGAGTAGGTTTTCAATCCTCTTCCCAGAATTCGGCGGCAAAGCGCCGGGATAATTTTTCTGCCCCAAAGCAGACACACAGCCCGGACGGCACATCATCATGCCAGTCCGGGCTGTGTGTTTTTAGGGATCACGACCCGTTGGGGGTCGGGTCACAGATGGAAAACGAGAGGGTCCGTGTCGCCGCATCCCATTCACCTTGGAAGTTGCTCCACAAAAATCCCTCCGGCGAGTGGACCGGCCGGTTGAAATCGTGGAGTGGGATCATGGGGTTCCCGTTGTAGAAGCGGACGATCCCCAGCAGCTCGTTGTCCCTTGGGGTCGGTTCGGCGTAAGCAAAATCCTGCTGGGACCTGCCGACCCAGTAGTCATTGCCCATCTGGAACTTGTAGCTCGTGTTCCCGCCGCTCACATAGAGGACCTGACGGGTCGGGAACCAACGCCAGCCGCCATCTACGCCGATCTCTGTGAACAGGTCCCGCGCATTGACGTAGATGCGCCCATCTGCCGCCAACATTCGGACCCGGTTCGTGACAAATGGCTCCGCACTCTCGCTCCCGTGGGGATAGGCAAAGTACCGATACAGCTCCATGCTGGCCTGGATCTCTCCATCCCCTCGGTTATAGTCCAGCGCTCTGGCGACAGTCACCACCGCCTCGGCGCGGGTGGCGGTGCGTTTGGGTCCGAAGGAACCGTCGGGATAGCCGTTCATCACGCCATACTGCGTGGCCAGCTTCACATAACCCTTGGCCCAGTCTTGAATTTCCGCGTTGTCCGAGAAGGCCAGGTCTGCGGTGGAGACCGTCTCCGCAGCCCCCACAAAGCCCATGGCCCGGATCGCTTGCAGGGCCATGGTGTAGCGTCGGACGGGCAGGTCCGGGCCATATTTGCCGCCGGTATGATCTGCCGGGACGAGAATGCCGGAATAGATCGCCGCATCCAGCCAGCCCTGCTTGGTCAGCCAGTGTCCTTTCATATCGCTCAGGGTAGGCGTATAGGGTTCGATGTCCATGTACCCGCCCTTGTCATGGGGATAGGCAGCGATGGCCTTCATCCAGGCCACAGTGTCGCTGTCCGGCGTGAGCTGAAAGGCGGCCAAGAGAAGTTTTGTAAACTCCGCCTGGGTGATGGTGTCGTCGGGGTGAAAGCTTCCGTCCGGGTAGCCGTCCACCCAGCCCTCGGTCACGGCCTGCTCGATCTGCCGCTCGGCCCAGTGGCCCTGAATGTCGCTGAGCTTGGCCTTCTGTCCCGACGCCGGGGCGGCCGCTGCTGCCGGGATCAGCAGCGCCGCGGCCAGCAGGCCGCAGAGCAGGCGTTTCACATTTTTTCTCATGGTAAAACTCCTTCCAAACAAGATAAACTCCATGTATATCATACGGCAGCTGCTCTGCCGTGTCAATTTTCCGTTCTGGGCTTGCGGGTTTCTCGTTTCCGCATTATAATAGAGCAGTAATCATTCTCTACGCAGGATAGGAGGGAACTCTATGGCCACCACATACGGCGTCTATATCCACATCCCCTTCTGCAAAAGTAAATGTGACTACTGTGACTTCTACTCCCTGGCCGGGCGGGAAGAGGAAATGGACCACTATCAAAAGGCCCTCATCGCCCAGCTCAAGTCCTTTGCGCCCCGCTTGAAGGGCCGGGTGGCGGACACCATCTATTTCGGCGGCGGGACCCCCTCCTACTATGGGGAGAAGCGCCTGCGGGAGCTGCTGGTGCTCATCCAGCGGGTCTTTACCGTCAGCCGCCAGGCGGAGATCACCGTGGAGTGCAACCCAGACAGCGTGGACTGGCGCTCCATCGCCCGCCTGCGCCGGGCGGGGGTGAACCGCATCTCCCTGGGCGCACAGACCGCCGACCCCCAACAGCTGCGCTGTCTGCACCGCATCCACTCCACCCGGCAAGTGGTCCAGGCCGTGGCGGACATTCGGCGGGCGAAGATCACGAACCTCAGCTTAGACCTGATCTACGGCCTGCCTGACCAGGATATGGCCAGCTGGTTAGACACCCTGAACAAGGCCATCGCCCTGGCCCCGGAGCATCTCTCCTGCTACGGCCTCAAGGTCGAGGAGGGCACCCCCCTGGCCCGGCAAGCCGAGCTGGGCCTAGAACTGCCCGATGGAGACGACCAGGCCGATTTCTATCTCGCCGCCGTGGACCGGCTGCGGCAGGCGGGCTACCATCAATATGAGATCTCCAACTTCTCCAAGCCGGGTAAGGAATCCCGCCACAACCTGAAATACTGGATGGGCCGGGAGTACGTGGGCTTCGGCCCCGGCGCCCACTCCTATTTCGACGGTCAGCGCTACGCCTACCCGCGGGACCTGGCCGGCTACCTGGCCGCTGGTGGCCTGGTGGCCCCGGTGGACGTTCAGCCCATCCCCCCCACAGAGCGGGCGCGGGAGTACCTGCTCCTGCGGATGCGGACCCGCTGGGGCATCGAGGAGTGGGAGTACCGCCGCAACTTCGGTCTGAACTTCGAGCCGATCGCCCGCAAGCTGGAGTTTTTCGAGCGCCACCAGTGGATCGTCCAGACCGACCACCGCTGGCACTTCACCCCCCAGGGCTACCTGCTCTCCAACACCCTCATCCTGGACCTGCTGGACGCCCAGTCCGATACCTTCCAGGAGCAGAAGTATTGGAAGACCCTGCTGGGGAAGCCGGACGATCCCAAAAAGTCATAATATTTCGTTTTTCAAAAGACCAGAGTTGACAGCACAACTCTGGTCTTTTCTCATGCGTTCACATTACGTCGTCAGAAGTCCCTGCAACCAAGAGAGCGGAAAGAGTTCACTTCCATCCGTCACTGTCTTTTCGCACCCGTTGATGCCGTTGACCGACAGCGTCATCCGCCGTACTACAGCGCCGGTCTTGTCCTTGAGCCAAACATAGTAGTAGGCCCCCGGTGCACTGGTGTTCTTCGTGCGCACCATGTGGTCGTAAGTGAAGCCATTGACCCGCTCGGCAAAGGCCTGGATGGCCGCCGGGCCTGTCACGTCATAGGGCGCGGCGCTGCCGTGACGGAACGTGATGGTCGCGATCTGCTCCGGATGGATCACGCAGACTTGCGCCGGGTTCCCCGCCACCAGGCAGTCATACCGGCTAAGCAGGGTCACGACCTCCGCACGGGTCACAGCATCTCTGGGACGGAGGAAATTGGCCGTGCCGCTGTAAGCCAGGAACAGGTCGCCCACCGCCCAGGCCAGGCTCTCCCTGGCGTAGGCACTGACGGTATCCTGATCGCCATAATCTGCCAGCGTGACCCAGTTGTTTTGCCCCACCTGTTCGGGCACTCCGTAGGTCTGGACCCGCAGGCGGTACAGCACCGTCAAAAATTCTTCCCGTGTCATGTTGGCCTGGGGCGCAAACCGCCCGTTTCCCCGACCGGACATCAGCCCGGCCTGGTCCACCCAGGCCACGGCCTTGGCATAATAGGCCCCCGCCGGGACATCGGAAAACCGGCTGTTCTCTCCCGCCGTCGGACTGCCTGCGTAACGATACAAAATGACCGCCGCCATCCCGCGGGTCAGGGTCTTGTTGGGAGATAGAGTCGTGGCCGAGGTACCGGTCAAATATCCCTGTTCCACCGCCCATTGGAGCTGGCTCTCCGCCCAATGGCCCCGCAGGTCCGTGTATCCTGCACCGCCCGCCGCCGAGACGGGCAGGCAGAGGGAGAGGGCCAGGAGCGCCGAGAGAAGCAACCCTGCTCCACGTTTTCCAATCGTTTTAAGTCTCATTAGCGTCCCCTCATTCCTTATGTGTTTCAATGATAGTTCCCTGCTGGAACGCCTTTTCCACGGCGTCCCGCCAGGAGGCTCCGAAGACGTGGTAGCGGGCGTGACCGGCGCTCAAGAAGCCCTTGCTGTCCACCGTCATAAAAGCCAGGTCCTCCGTGCCTGCGGAGATGTACACATGGTAAATGTCCCCCTCCTCCAGCATGTAGGAGCGTGGGCTTGGCCCCACCCAGAGCGGCACCGCCTGACGGGCGCTGTCTTGCAGGGCCTGCAAGGCCTGCGGGTCGGTCACTTCCACGACAGTCCGTCCATCTACGCCGGAACGGATGATGTGGGCGTAGGTCGGGACGGCGTCCTGCTGCCGCAATTTATGGAGTGGCTGGACCTGCCAGTTGATCGCCAGCAAGACCACCACGGCGCAGAGAATGATGATCCCGATGGTTCTTCCTTTGTGTTTCATGGTTTTTCCTCCTTCCACTTCGGCCTTTTTTATCCCATTCCCCAAGTCGCAATTTTCCACGCTCCGCCGTTCTCTCTCACCAAGACCCAGCTCCAATCTGTATAGGTGCTATTCGGGTTCAGGCTGCCATCGCCCCCGGAGCTGTCTACGTCAAAATCAGAGTAGAGAACCATTGCTTCCTCTGCGTCATACTGCTCGGCCCACGCTTCGTTCCCCTCTTTCCCGGAGTGCGGCGCATAGCGCAGCGCAGTCATGGTGCAGCCGGAGAAATCCCGTTTGAATTTCTTCTCCACAACATCCACCGCCGCCTGAATGTCCTCGGTAGAGTACCCGGAACTTCCCTCCGCGATCTCCACCTGCATCCCATCCGCCAGCTTTCCACCGCAAGCGGAGAGCGACAACAGAAGCAACAGCATCAACCATACCCATAGCAGTCGTTTCATTGTACATCACCTTTCTGTTTTATGTTTGTTGGGAAGGTCAATAAACCTTTCCCTATGCCCAATCGTAGGCCAGATGCTCGGTCTTGGGGAAGATCCCATAGAGCTTATAGTGGAAGACATATTCCGTGGGGTGGTCCCACTCTGGCCAATGGCTCCACAGAGTCCCCAGGACGATATTTTTGCTGGTCAGCTTCCCGCCCTCGGCGGACAGGTGCGGGCCTTCGGAAAATTCCTTCTCAAAATCCTCCCGCGTTCCCACCCAAGAGGACGCCATCAAAAGGTGGACCGGTTCCTCGTCATACAGTACCAGACCAGGCTCCAGCGGCTCCTTGGTCACAGTGTCCCGGACCTCCACGGAGGTAAAGGTAATGGGAATTCGGTAAGTTGGGTACATCTGCACGGCGGAGAGGGCTACCTGCCCTTCCGGTGGGTCGGTGGTCTCTGCCGGGATCGGGGCGCTGCAAACGGAGGCGTTGAGGGAAAAGCTCTGGACCGTCCACAGCAGGGCCACAACCACTGCCAGAAGGAGGATGCTGAGGGTCAGCAGGATCTTGTTTTTACGGTTCATAGGATCACCTCTTTTTAGAATGTTGGAAGCTCAATAGACCTTGACCCACGCCCAATCGTCATTGATCCAGTGGACGAAATCATAATCCTCCTGGAGCTGTTTGTGTTCTGGGCAATATAAGTAACCATAGAAGCTAAAGGAGCTCAGCTGTGTGTTGAAAAACAGCAGGGTCCTTGACTGACTTTTGTCCAGGTAGAGCACCCCATCCAGGGCCAGCAGGTGGCTGGACTCTTCCCCCTCCAGCTCCTGGAAGTACTGGTCCGGCACCTCGGAGAGGGCGGTGCTGATTCGCTCAGCCTCAGCTTGATACTGCTGCTCGAAGAGATGGAAGCGCAGGTCAGGGACCAGCGTGGAATTGGTTGTGTCTATCGCCCAAAACAGAAGGGCAGAAGCGATCATGGCCACGCTCAGGAGCCGCCAGGCCCGCTTGCAGCGCTTGGAATAGTTCCCCCTCCAAACTGCGAAAAATATCACGATGAACAGTGCGATGCCAATGACCCACAGGTGCAGCTTGGTTTGCGCCTGGGGCAGCAGAATAACAGAGAGGGGCCAGACAACCAAAAACGGCAGCACAATGGCCAAGATGTAGGGTAGTTTCTTCTGCATGGGACTCTCCTCCTTCATGGTGTCTGGCTTCGCCAGAGAATTGAATTGGTAGTTGCGTGACGTGCGTGGGTAGGTTAGTACACGACGGATTGCTTGCGGGACGTTGCCCTCATCCGTCCGCTTCGCGGCCACCTTCCCCCCAGGGGAAGGCCTTGAATAGCGCCTTATATCATACGCTCACCAACCCCTTCTACCCTATATAACGTTCCAGACCCCCGATTTGTGACACTTTTTCCGAAAAAATTTTGAATTTTTCCAAAATTTATTTTTCTCCCACGCAGGACATCAGCGCTTCCTGCTTCGACATGATCCCCCTCCTTCTTTTCAAAAATATGGGATCAGTATAGCATGGGCGGAAACCTGCCGCAACTTTTCGTTCTGCTCTTGCGGCCCGGCCCATTCCGCATTATAATAGAGGGGTTCTCAAAGCTTTTTCCCTGTCACCCGTCCCATGGGCCGCTGACAGGTGCAAACATAACCCCCATTCCGGAAAGGAGATCCCATGAAGTATATCCTCATCATCGGTGACGGCATGGCAGACAACCCCGTCCCCACCCTGGACAACAAGACCCCCCTCCAGCACGCCAACATTCCCGTGATGGATGCCCTGGCCGCCAAGGGCGAGGTGGGCAACGTGATCAACTGCCCCGACGGCCTGCCCGCCGGCAGTGACACCGCCATCCTGTCCATTTTCGGCGCAGACCCCAACGTGTGCTACACCGGCCGCTCCCCCCTGGAAGCTGCTGCCACCGGCATCCAGCTCCAGCCCGGTGACGTTTCTTATCGCTGCAATATGATCGCTTTGGAAGACAGCGACCTGCCCTTTGAAGAGAAGAAGATCCTCTCCCACTCCGGCGGCTCCATCGAGGGCGAGCAGTCCATTCAGCTGGTCACGGACCTGTTTAACGACCCCGAATTCCAGGCCGCTGCCCAGAAGGCCGGCATGGTCGTGCATCCCGCCGCTTCCTTCCGGCACATTGCGGTGCAGTCCGGCGCAAACATCGTGGGCATCAAACTCATCCCGCCCCACGACCACCTGGGCGAGGTCATCGGCCCCCTGCTGCCCTCCGGCAACGACAACGCCGAGGTGCTGAAGGACCTCATGAAGCTGGCCCACAAGGTCCTGGACCACCATCCCATCAATGAGAAGCGCCGCGCCGAGGGCAAGCTCCCCGCCAACGGCGTCTGGTTCTGGGCCGAGGGCAGCGCCGTGGCCCTGGACTCCTTCTGGGACAAGTATCATAAGACCGGCACCGTGATCTCCGCCGTGCCCCTGTGCTTCGGCATCGCCCGCCTGTCCGGCCTGGACATCCGCGAGGTCGAGGGCGCCACCGGTGAGCTGGAGACCAACTACGAGGGCAAAGTTGCCGCCGCCCTGGACGAGCTGCACAATGGCAAGGATTTCGTCGCCGTCCACGTGGAGGCCCCCGACGAGTGCACCCACAACGGCGACCTGCCCGGCAAGCTCCAGGCCATCGAGTGGCTGGACAGCCGCGTGGTCGGCCCCATCACCCAGACCCTGGCCGACGAGGGCACGGACTTCCGCCTGCTCATCCTCTCCGACCACAAGACCCTGACCGCCACCCGCGGCCACGACGCCGACCCTGTCCCCTACCTGCTGTATGACAGCCGCAAGGACACGGGTCTGAACCTGCCCTACTGCGAGGAATCCGGCCTGAAGGGCACTGCCTACGCGGCCGGTGCCCCCGTCCTGATGCGGAAGCTCTTTGAGCAGCTGTAACCCCCAGCAACATGCTTTGCATGTATCTTAGCGATATAACACTCAACGACAAATGGAGGAAACCAACATGAGCAAGACTGCTTTTTCCCCGGCCAACATTCTCCTGCCCCGGGAGTGCGGCCTGACCAAGTGGGCTGTGGTGGCCTGTGACCAGTACACCTCTCAGCCCGAATATTGGGAGCGCGTCGATAAATATGTGGGCGACGCCCCCTCCACCCTGCGCCTGATCCTGCCTGAGAGCAAGCTGGAAAGCGACAACGTGGACCAGGAGATCCAGAAGATCAACCGCACCATGGAGCAGTACCTGGCCGACGGCCGCCTCCAGGAGCTGGAGGACGCCATGCTCCTGCTGGAGCGCAAGCTGTCCAACGGCAAGACCCGCCTGGGCCTGCTGGGCAAGCTGGACCTGGAGCAGTACAGCTATGAGAAGGGCTCCGGCACCCCCATCCGCGCCACCGAGGGCACCGTGCTCTCCCGCATCCCGCCCCGCATGAAGGTCCGCCGCAACGCCCCCATCGAGCTGCCCCACATCATGGTCCTCATCGACGACCCCCAAAAAGAGATCATCGAGCCCCTGGCCACTGACAAAGCAGATC
>ERZ506982.509-NODE-509-length-14123-cov-5.78625_pt1 | contig 14123 bp, 13 predicted proteins | sample MGYA00512886_ERZ506982 | MGnify/ENA metagenome assembly ERZ506982 | reverse complement strand
GACTGCAAGACCAAGCGAGTTTGCAATTGGAAGGGAATCACAGCATGTCATTGAACCTGAAGTGTCTGCCATTACAAGTACATTTGTTTTGTTTCCAGCAAGGAAATCCTTCTGATTCTTCCACATCAGATCAAGAAGCTGTTCTTCTTCTTTGGAAACTTTCTGATCATACCACAAGTTCGCATACACGCTTTGAGGTGCCTTCTTCACAATTTCATAGCAGAACAGACCTGTTGTATTGATCTTCTTTTCTCCACTTGTAACTTCAGAAAGGTACTGCTTATATTCTTCGGGAGTATGTGCAAACCAAGCATTTCTGTACTTGAGCATTGCCTTTGTAGGAACCTTTTCAAAGTCGATGTCTTCAAATCTGTTTTCTGACATCGTTTTTTCTACTACTGCAATCTTGCTGCGTAGTGCTGAAAGTGTCTTTCTGTATTCCTTTTCTGACATGCTCAATGCATTTGCAAGACATCTTGCCTTAATGTTGTTCTTCTTGTGTGTTCTTACAGATGGAAGCCACTTTGCAAGAAGGCTTGGATTGTCAGAGTGCATGTCTTTGTAAAGCTGCTTTGAAATCATATTCAGCACTTCATATCCGACAGGTGTATCAATTCCTTCAAGAATATAATCCCATCTGCCATATTCTGGAATGAGATGAATGATCATTACAGCATCTTCAGAACAGTTAAGACAGAGCCACTTGAAGGCAGTCTTGAAGATCCTTCTTTCGCCCTTTCCACCTCTGATATCAAGTACATACAGAAGATTTGCAAGTGCTGTTTCTCTGTTTTCTTCATATGCTGCTGAAAAAATACTTGAAATTTTTTCTTCGTCATCAAATCTTGAAATTCCTGCAAAGAAATCGAGATTCGAGTTGTATGAAGTGGCGTAATATTCACCACCCTTTGTATTTCTGATTGTGCTTGCCTGCTGCAGGCCCTGTAATAATGAATTTGTCATTTTTTCTCCTCCGTTTTCTTATTTTTCTGTTGGGAAACACCAATCATTCCAATCTTCACCAACCGGGTACAATGGGCTTGGAAAATCTGGAAAAATCTTTCCTTCGTATTCTGTTTTTGTATCTTTTTCAAAATCTTTGAATATGTATGAATCCTTTTTATCGCCGTAGAACAGAACTTTACCTTTTCCATTAATGTCCTTTGCAATCTGTTCTGCTGTCGCCATTGTGAACCATGCATTCTGATGATCACAGAAACATGGATATTGTTTTTCTGTATCTACCAGATACACCATTCTTCGTATGAGCATTTGTTTACTCCTCCTTTGCATGTATATCTTTGCATTTCGTATCTTTTCAGTACAAAAAGTGCAATGCATTTGTAAAATAAAATTGCTGAGAGCTTGGATGGAATTCTCCTATCCTGCTGCACAGCAATCTTTTCTTGCGAGCGTATGTTTCCACCATTAAGTTTCGCCCTTTCGGGCAGGTCTACACCTTCTGCCTTGCGGCAGCTTCTCCACTTGCGTGGGTTGTTCACTTCGCCAATGTTGTTCAGGGTTTGTATGTACGACACACTTTGCCTACCCTCAGCAATGTTTAATGTCGTACCGTAGAGCAGTGGACTTGTGAAGCATCCACTGATACCTGTATATTCCTGAATAACGTAGTTCAGCATCAGCTGAACTGAGGCTTATCAACCGAGCTTGCATTTCTACAAGCTCCGACTTCAGGATTCGTTAGAATCAAAGTCGGGGTAGTTGACGACGAAAACTGCTCGAACTTTTGCAAACAGAAGTTTTTTCAACTAGCCACTCTTCTGTTCGCTCTCACCATGTATATGAAAAAAGTATGGGGTTGCTGTATGTGGCAAAATGTACTTGACGCATGAATCTGGTTTTTTCTTGATCGAAAAATAAACTTTCTTTTTGCTGTAAGCGTCAAAATCTATCAAAGTCCTTTGGAAGGAAACCTTGCAATTGAATGGGCATCCGCTTGATTTGTCAGGGGGAAAAAAGGATGCCCTTTTGCAGTAAAAACCGCATTATTTTTCTTGTTCAGGACGTATGAGAGTTACCTCCCCTTACGAGGAGCTGTTCAAAATACATGCGGTTCAAGATACAAGTTGCAGCGGTGGGATTCGAACCACACGGACGGAACGCCTGCTGCCCTACCAAGGGTACTGACATATAAGACACCTGAAACAAGTGGGAATGGGGTAACGTAAACAGGTGCCGTGGTTTTACCGTCTTTTCCTTGACAATCCTCTGTGCTGGGAATCGAACCCAGAGAGACAATTGTCTCCACACCAGATCACTGACATATGTGGGACTGGAAACGTTTCATCACCAGCCCCGTTGGATTATTACCACTTCAAAGAAGCGAATAGAAGCAGTTCCAAGGCACACGATAAAGTGGCGAAGGAGGACAAGCCGCTTTTCAAAGCTGGGATTTTCCAGATTCTTCTTTCCCTTGGAACTACTTTATTATAGTACCGCTTTTGTACCTTGTAAACATCAAAAAGTGCAGTTTTTTATTTTTTTGCAATTTGATTTTTTTCGAACTTCTCAACTGCTTCGAAGAACGCAGTATTCGCACAGTGTTCTTCACAGTTGAAAAAGATGTATGGTGAATCAACGATTTTTCTGTACATGTCAAGCATTCTGTCTTCTCTTACATGACCTTTTGCATAGTCGCCATCTGGATAGAATACTTCCTTGAATGCATCCATCTTCTGCTCGTCATCAAAAAGTACAAACTGCTTGTGATACTTTGCAGTTGTGATGTCTTTCTTTCCTGTGTACCAGAAATTCTGACCCTTTTCTAGCTTTTCAAGCACGTTCTGAACGCTGAGAGCACGAATGGAATATGCCGTAAGAACTGCCTTGCTTACATTTGCTGATTTTACTTTCTTTCCGTCAACAAATTCAAAGTGTTCTCCACAGTCTCCATTGTGATCTTCAAGAAAATCCATGAAGCTTATTTCTTCGTCATACTTTTCAGGCTTTTCAGTGAAGTAACTGCACATGTCTTCATCCATTCTCTTGTAGATCAGAGAATTGTCCTTGAACATCTGAAATTTTGAAAGCAGGTCACAGATCTGTGCATTGTCGTCTGCAGGATCATTCTTTTCAGTTTCTTCCTGATCATCCTCTGTGTTTCCTTCCATCAGTGATTCCATTGCAGCGTCATACAGAACCTTTTGAATATTTTGAAATTTATGCTTTGGCTGTTCTGATGTATCTTTCTCTGCTACTGGTTCTTCTGACACTCTTCTTTCTGGAAGAGTCATTTCTGCAGCTGGTTCGTAGTCATCAAGTGAAAAGAACGGTGTATTATCAGGCATATCATCAATTTCCTTGAATTCATCATCATCTTCAAGATCGAGCGGAACAGTGAACATTGCTGGAAGCTCAGGTGTTTCATCACTGATGAATCCCTTGAATTCCTTTGGTTCTTCTGGCTCAGGCTTTGCTGGTTCTTCTGGTTCTGCTTCTGGGAAGTCTGCAACTGTTTCAGTCTCTGCTGTTTCTTCAGCAGTGCTGGATTCTTCCAGCTCATCTTTTTCCTGAATAGGCTGTGCCACTTCTTTTACTTCCTCTGGTTCTTCAACAGTAACAGCTTCCTTGGAAACTTTTGGTGATGCACCTCTTCTCTCCTCGGCAGTTTTTTTGTCTTCTTCATAGAATCCATGTCCAACTACCCCAATGAGTCTGCCACCGACTGGTGGAAAGTCATCGAGTTCATTTGACATATCCATAAATAGTGAATCAATTTTCTTGAGCTTGTCATCAATTGATCCGTCAATTGGCTCAATTTTGTACAGTGACTGCTTCTTTGCTCTCATAAGGAAGTCAATGCAGTCTTTCTGTGACAGTGCAATATACGCATCACACTTTTCAGAAGTCACAATAATGTCTGTATCTTTATCTTTGAGTAAAAAAACTGGTGAACTGCTGTTTTTCTTCAGCAGTTCTCTCATTTCTTCTTTGTTGAAATTTTTGTCCATGAAAAATTTTCCCCTTTCGTTAATACACTGATTTTTCCAGTGCTTTTTTCATTTTCTTCATTGTGTAGTAATTGAGAGTGAATGTACGAAACTTTTTTTCTACTCCCATTTTGTCAACTATATTCACTGTCACTTTTGGAACAAGTACCTTTGCATTTTCATTCAGCAGAGAAAAGCTTTTCTTTTCTGCCTTTTCAAATTCTTTTGAACCAAGAAGATCAATCAGTTCTTCAAGCAGCTCAACATTTTCTTCTTTTCTGTCAATTTCGAGAGCATCAATCATAAAGTCTCCAAGTCCGCCTTCAGTAAAGTTGAAAGCGTCATTGAAAGGCACAAGAACAGTTCTTTCCATTTCTGAACTTCCTGTCAGAAGTTCGAGATTTTTCTTCATAACCGGAAAAAAATCTACTTTTTCAAGAAGAGAGTCAATCTTGTCTGATTTTTTCTCACTTTTCCAGCTTTCAAAATGCGAATATCCAAGCAGAATGAGTATAAATACTCCAATCCAGATCAAAGTTTCCATTTTTTTCTCCTTTCCTACCGGAATATGATACACGAGTGTATGTACCAAATAAAGTACCAATAGTGCAGAGAATTTTACCTTTTTAGAAAATCTCTGATGAATTCTACTGCAACCCGTTCACTGAAGAAGCTGAGTTGGCAGATGATCTGTCCTTCTAGTTCATCAGTCACGGCGAACTTCCATTGATCATCTTTTTTGAACAGGCACCAGCAGTTTTTCCTATTCTGCCAAGTACCGTCTATCAACAGATACCAGGTACTGACATCCGTTGCATCAACATATGTCTGCCTGCTGCCTTTTTCGAGCGTACTGTACCATGCAAGCAAGTCTTCTTTTGTCTGCATCATTCTTTTACCTCTTCTTCACTTAGAAATATTTCGTTCACATTTGCAGAACAAACACATCCATTTTCCAGCAGGATATTTGCTCTACTGCCACAAATATTTTTCAAAACACCTTTTTCAGGTTCCGAAAAATTTTTCTTATTCACCCAGACTACCTGTCTGAAATCATTTTCTTTTTGCATGAAAACTTCTCCTTTTCAACTTCTATTTTCGCACTTTCTGTGTACCACTTCAAGTACATTTTGTGCAGAGAAAGCATAAAAAATCTCCCCTTACGAGGAGTGAAGTTAATATGAAACGGTGTCACAATATGGCCGCCAGAGCTACCTCCCCGTATGAGAAGTAAAGAAAAATCAACCTTCAGAGCATAAGGCTGCAGAGGAGTTACCTTCCCTTTTGATGGATGAAAAGGAGTTGTTGTAATCCAAGAGAAACCTCCCTAAATAGGGAGTCAAGAAATGAAACTGAGAAAGTTTAAGTTCTTCACAGCAGAGTTACCTCCCTATACAGGGAGTCAAGAACTTTACAGAAGAATCAAGCTCTGGTTTGTGAGAGTTACCTCCCTTTTCAAGGAGCCGAGTGATCTAATAAATCGAAGAGCCACTTTTCTTTGAGAGCTACCTCCCTTCTGAAGCAAAGAAACAAATTTGTCCTCAACTTGGGGACGAAACATATATTTCTGCACAGGGAGTCAAGTCCCCGAATCTCTGAATCAGATGTTCGTAGATAGAGTCACCTCCCCATACGGGGAGTAGAGACTAAGTAAAATGCGGCTTTTTGACAACTTCACTCAATTTTTGCAGCCTCAAAAATCACAATGCTTCCTCAGCCACAAAATCATTTTGCACTTTTTGCTGTACAAAGTCAAGTACATTTTGTGTAATGCACAAAGAGAAGAAAAAAAGGGAATTCATTTTCCCTTTTTCAATTCTGGAAACAGTTCTTCAAGCTTCTGTTCCAGATTTCCATTTTTTGCGTATTCAAGTGTATCGCATAAGCGGATATTATCTTTTTCAATTTGTACATCATCGGCAAACCCAAGGATGAAAGATCGTGCAATCCTGTAGATGATTTCAGTTGGAGCACATCCATATACCTGCTTTGCAAAAATGTGGTTCAAACGCTCAGTACTGTCAGGATATTTTGCCTTGATTACCTCGCTGTTATAAAGTCTCGTCACGATTTCAGTGATGTACAGACCAGATTTCATATAAAGATCAGCAAATGTGAAGGTATCATCATCAAAACAGCCGGGGTTTTCACTTTCAAGCATGTCTACCATTTCCTTCACGACTGCCTTTGGTGTGAAAATTTGATTTGTCTTCTGAGGAGGAATGTAGTCAAAGATATCTTCTTTTCTCTTGGAATCAAAATAATTAGATAATTCTTTTTTCTTTCTCAGAAATTCTTGAACAGCATCGTTGAATACTACTTCATCAAAAAGATGCCCTTCGTAATGTTTTATTTCTCCATTATCTTCAATGTAATCTCCACCATCTCTCAGAAATCGGAATTCAGAAAGAGTGATGCTTGAAACTTCTGTGAAAACATCATCAGGAATGATTGTATCAAAGTTTGTGAGTGTTGTTGTCTCGTCTCCGTATGCCATCATAAAAGAAGGAATGGTACGTGTGAACCCTCTCAAGTGAGCACGAACTTCTTCTTCAATTTTTTGCTTTTCCTGTATCTTTTTATCTGTTTCTACAGTTCTTGTGACTTCATGTAGAATGTTCTTTGCGGCAGTGGCCACAGAAGTGGAAAGACTTTCTTCAAAACCTTTTTCAAGTATTTCAGCCTGTAACGCTGCAGTTTCCTTGATTCCTCTAACTTCTTCTTCTGTTTCTGCCTTCTGTATTGCAGCATTCATTTCCGCAGAAATTGTATTCTTTTGAATGTTCTGCTCACTGTAGGCTTTTTCAACTGCATGAGTAATTCCAGATTCAACTGCACGAACAACTGAAGCTTGTGTACGTTTTGTAATGCTGTCTCCATAGCTTGAAATTATTTTTTCCTTCATCTTTTCAGAAACAGCTTTTGCAACAGCTTCCTTTTGTGTCTGTATAACAGCTTCAGGTTCAATTTCATTTGTATTTTCTACGGAAGTTTGCATTGTTTCTGCAGTTTCTCGTGCAATTTCTTCGTATACTTTACGTCCGAAAAGTTCGTCAGCTTTGTTTTCTACGGCAGTCTCTGAAAGAGAAACGTTTCCATTTTCATCAAGATTGAGTTCTTGAGCCGTGCTGCTGTTTACTGAAATTTTGGAAGGTTTCTGCTCATTTGAAGGGTTTACCTTTTCAAGAATCTTTTTCAGTGCTCCAGTGGCAGAAAAAATATTTCCAATATTTTGAAACAAAAGATTGGACATGAATCCCCTCTTTACGACTTCAGCTGAACGAATCTGTCTTGGAATCGAGAGCACTTTTGATGCGTCAAGCTCAACCATTCTGCCACAACTGTCTTCACCGATAACAGGAAAAAAATTCAATAGTTTCTTAATGTTTTCTTTTCTTTTATCAATGCTTCCACGTCCGTTTACAGTATCTGAGCAGAGATTGTTTGCAAATTTTTCGTAAATATCAAGTGTCCTTGCTGGATCAAAATCGAAGACATAAGCTCTTTCCTTTCGATAAAAATTGTTGCCTTCATGGAAAAGGCAAGGATTCTGTGCTCTGAAAGCAGCCTGCATATACAGCGATTCGCTTTGCATGTTACTAAGCATGAGAACAGCAGTCCATTCTGGAATTGTAACTCCTGTTGTAAGCTGGGTTACAGAAATGGTGATAGTTTTATCATGCGTTTTGATCATCTCAGTAACCTTGTCAAAGGCTTTTTGATTTTCATCGTCATCATCAAGTTTTCCATCACCTGCAGCAACAATAATTTCATAGTCTTTGAAAACTTCATCTTCTTTCAGTTTTCGTGCGAGAGCCTTTGCTGAAGCTACTCTGTTGACAATCCAGAATGTATGCTTCAATTCATTTCTGAGCTTTGGTGTTGAAAATGGATATTTTTCATTAGTTGACAGCGTTTTTATGAACTTGTTGACTGATGCCTCATGAATGAAACGTCCATCTGCACCTGTAGAAAAAAACTCATTCAAATCAAAAGCATAATCTGCGTTTTCACCATCAACAACAATTCCTTCCTTTACAATTCCCTTGATTACATCTGACATCTTATATGTAAAAAGCGAGAGTGACGGAAGAGTTTCATACGGGCTTTGATCGGTCATATCTTTATGATTTTCCGCCCATTCTTTTTTTGCCTCTTGTTCGTCTGCATATGTCCAGTTGTAAATGGCATCAGAAGAAAACTTATCACTGGCAAGAGCTTTGAAAGGAGTACCAGAAAGATGAAGTGTGTGTTTTCTCTGAATATGATCAAAAAGTACGTCTGTTTTATATGTATCAATACCTTCGTGTGCTTCGTCAATGACAAGAAGATCCCAGTCTGTATCTTTTATTTTTTTGTATTTGTCATATCTACCACCAAAATAGACGGATCCTTTCAGATCTTGAAGCGATTCAAATTCAATGTAAGATGCACCAATAAGCAGAGCAGAATCACTTCCAACAACATATGAACGGTCTTTCAGTGCTGACGTATTTGAAGCAAAATACGAAAAGTGATCGCCTCTTATAAACTTGCAGAAATCTGCAAGCCACGAATTGGCAATAGAAGGTCTGTTCGTTACAACAAGAACCTTTTCAGCGTCAATTTTTGCTGCAAGATCGTAAACAGCAAGAGTTTTTCCAAAACGTGGTTTGCAGTTCCATAAAAATTCTCCATTTTCATGTGAGCTGAAATACTCTTTGGCACGATTGACTGCATCTTCTTGTTCTGCTCTCAGCTTGTATGGCGTAAGTTCAGTGAAAGAATTTGCTGTTTCTCCTCTGTTTTCACGAAAGTCATTAAACATTGCTCTTGCTTCAGGTTTTGGATTGATATGAAACCATTCTGTACCTGCCTGTCTTTCAATTTTGTTTTTTGCAAGATATCGGTGAAAATCATGATCGGTAAATGAATCACCAGTACCGTCATCATAAATTGCATTGCCTTTCCATTCGATTTTATATACAACATCGACTGTCTGCGTTTGCTGTTTGAGACGTGTATCAACGTCCTGCTCTGTGTATCCTATCTTTGTCCATCCATCATGTCTTGCAATTTCGGGAGTAGTGTAGGCATAAATCATTGGTACAGCTTTTTCTTTTGTTTTGATATCCGTTTTTGCCATATTACTCCATCTCCTTTACATTGGTTTCAATGAAGCCAACTTCATTCTCAGACAAACCATATTTCTGATAAAGTTGTTCATCTATTTCATGCACAGATTTTGACCAGTCAATATCAGAAGCTGAGGTGAAATCTTGAAGTGGGACATATCGCCAAGTTGATGCTGGATTATGCTGAGTAATCTTCAAAACGCCAAGCATTGTGCGTGCAAATTTTGTTTTTACATATTTCATGCATGCTTCTGCTTCAGCTTTTGTTTCAAAAGCACCTATACTGATGAATGTTTGATTATGCCCGATGAGGGGTTCCCCGATGAGGGGTGTACTCAACACTTCACCAATGGCTCCACTTCCATTTGACTTTGGAAGAATCACTTTCCATTTTTCGAGATTTTGATGATCAGCAATGTAGCTTCTTTTTACCCACATTACTTTTCTTTCGTTTTTCAGCCGTCCAATTATTTGCACATATTTTTCGTCATCATTTGGTTTTGCTTCAAAAAACGCAATATTTCCGAGGCTTTCAAAAATATTTGTAACAAGGTCGAAAGCATGGCCATCACTGATGAGAGGAACTTCTTCACCTTTTTTGTTTAATTTTTTCATTTTTTTGATTTCAGGATGTTCAATATACAGTTGCTCCGTAAATTTATAGCTTTCTGGTGCATATACAAGTTTGTCTAAAAAAAGATTTACTTGTGATTTTACTTTATTGAGTATTGAATTGAGTTCTTCAAAAGTTGTGAAAATTTTGATTGGTTCAAATTTTTTTGCATCGTCACGATATGTTGTTGCAACACCACCTTTGATATCTGCATTTTCAAATACTTCAGTACTGTTTTGAACATATTTCAAAACTTTGAAATGAGGATCATTCAACATTTTTTGATTCCAGTCTTTTGGAGTCTTACCCGCATTGAATAGAAAACGAGCAGGGTGAATCAGCTCTGTCTTGTTTGCTACATTATAGCAAGCATCCATAAAAAGATTATAGACTGGCTTGTCTGACGTTGCATCTTGCGTTTCTTGATAAGGCGGATTACCTATACAAAAATCAAATAATTTTTTACTCATATTACATCTCCTTGCAGCTCTTGAATGTGAGCGTTTTTTTGCATTTCCAGTTTTTTATTTTGCACAGAACTGGTTCTGAATCTGAACCAACACCAAGTTCCTCAATGCTTGAATCTCCGAAAAGTATTTCATCAGCATTGATTTCTTCAATTTCCACGAAAGGCTTTCCGAGTGGCACAGTATCTGTCAGACCATCCATCTGCCATAAATTCCAAGAAATGATTTTTGCGATTTCTTTTGCTTCTTTCAGAGAAGGGTTTTCTCCAAAGCGTTGCTGATAGTAATCATAAAACGTCAGAAACAGATTTGATCGTGCTATCAGTAGACTGTCTCCCTGATATTCGTAACCGTAGCTGCTTTGGTATGCTTTTTTACACCATTCAAACCACATGTCTTTATCCTCCAATGCAACATTCTCATTTATCACACGGAGCTTTCTGTCGAGAAGACCAATACGTGCTTTCGGTGGTTCAATCAGAATGCCTGTCGCTGTGTCATATCTTGATACAAGAAACGGTGCTTCTCCACATGTTATTTCCAGTCTCGTTGAAAGAACGTAGTCTCTCCATGTCTTACCTTCTGGAAATTCAATCTTTTCTTCCTTTGTACTCCATGTATTGTCATCGTTTTCAACATTGAAAACATTGGTTCTTCCGAACCATTCACTGTCACAGTAATTGTTCATCTGATTGCACAGCCATGCTGGCGTAAAAACTTCCGCCTTTTTACGTGTGCGTTCTTTTTGCTCATCAAGGCTTTTTTCGATTCTTGGTCTGATAATAAGAGATTTTGCACCAATAAAATCTCTTGCGACAAGGTGATCAAAGTCTCTGAAACCATCCCCGTAAGATTCGTATGCATCAGTAGCCCAAATTATATTTTTTCCTGTTGTCCTGTCTTTGAGAAGTATATCAAGTACTTCTACAAGTGGTGAGTTTTTGATGTCAATGAGCATGAAATGTTCTCCTTTCCTATATTTTACTACAAAATGTGCAGTATCATTTCATTTCCTTTACATGGCTTTCAATAAAGTCAATTTCTTTTTCATCAAGCCAATATTTTTTGTATAATTGTTGATCAATTTCAGCAACGGATTTTGACCAGTCAATATCAGAACTTGCTGTAAAATCTTGCATTGGTACAAAACTAAATTTTGGTGGTGTAACATCAGGTGTTTTCTTCAAGACACTCAATAAAGTTCTGAAAAATTTAGTTTTTGAATATTCCACTCCACCGAAGCCAACCTGTCCGGTTTTGAGAGCCACCCATTCCGTGGAGAGAGCCATTTTTTTATTCCGGTAATAGAGCCACCTTCATATTATAAGATTATTTTGTGGATCCATATCCACAATGTCTTATGATTGGAGGTGCTTTTTTTATGTATGACAATAAGACAATTCTTAAACTTCATTTCGATGGAGTAAGTAATCGTCAGATTGCAGAGCGGTCAAAAAAATCCAGAAACACAATTTCTAGGATTATTACTGCTGCCAAATCTGTAAACCTTACTTCTGATCAGCTGGATTCATTATCAGATGTTGAATTAACGGCGCTCCTGTTTCCAAAGAAAGAACTGTTGCCTGTATATGCGCAGCCTGATTATGCATACTGTCACAAAGAATTAACCAAACAAGGCGTTACTCTATCTACTCTGTATCAGGAATATGTTTTTCATTGCCAGTCTGCTCATGTTCCTTTCTACAAGCGTTCCTATTTTTTTGAGAGATATGCTGACTATGTAAAGAAGAACAGGCTTACAATGCATATCACTCACAAACCTGGCGATAAAGTCATGGTTGACTGGGATGGCAAAACAATGAACATTATCAATCGTTATACTGGTGAGATATCAACTGTCTATCTGTTCGTAGCTACCTTGCCGTTCAGTATGTACTGTTATGTTCAAGGATGTCTTTCCATGAAAACAGAAGACTGGATTGACTGTCATATTAACATGTTCGAATATTTTGATGGTGTGCCACGTCTGTTGATTCCTGACAATCTGAAAACTGGTGTTGTATCCCATAAAAAGTATGAAGAGCCTATTCTCAATAAATCATATCAGGAAATGGCTGAATATTATGGTATTACTGTTATTCCTGCCAGAGTTCGAAAACCAAGGGACAAAGCAGCGGTAGAAGGCAGTGTAGGCAACATTACTAACGCTGTTATCGGTCATCTTCGGAATCGGAAATTTTTCTCACTTGAAGAAATCAACAAGGCAATTCGAGAAGAACTTGAAACTTTCAATACAAATCCATTTCAGAAAAGAGAAGGTTCTCGTTTTTCCGTTTATGAAGAAGAGGAAAAGGATCATATGCTCCCTCTTCCAGAAAAACCGTTTGAATTATCTACATGGAAGACAGCGACCGTTCAGTTAAATTATCACATTTCTATCGACAAGATGAATTATTCAGTTCCTTATGAATATGTCGGAAAAAAAGTTGAAGCTAAAATTTCGAAACAGAATATAGCTGTTTACTATAAAGGAACATGTATTGCCTCACACAGTCGCCTGTACGGAAGAAAGAATCAATATTCAACAAATGATTCTCATATGCCGAAGAATCATCAGTATTTCAGCTGGAACGCTGACAGGTTTATCAATTGGGGAAAATCAATTGGTTCCAATACCAAAACTGTTATCGAGAAACACATTCATCGTTACAGAGTTGAAGAACAATCTTATAAAGGCTGTATGTCTATCCTTAAGCTCGCAGATAAATACACAGCCCAGAGATTAGAGAATGCATGCGCCATTGCCCTGGAACATATTCCTAATCCTACCTACAAGAATATCAGATTAATCCTCGAAGCGGGACAGGATGAAATGATGTCTACTGAAAATGAAGATGATACATCAACGCAGGAACATGCAATTTTACGTGGTGCTGATTACTACAGGAGAAAATAATTATTATGGATTATGAAATTACAGAAAAGAAACTGAAAGAGATGCATTTGTCAAAGCTGGCAGATGAATACAACAGACAGCGCAATGATATCACGTATCAGAACAGATCCTTTGACGACAGACTGTACGAACTTGTATCTGCAGAATATGATTCCAGATATAACAACACTGTTAAAAGATATATCGCTAAGGCAGAGTTTTCATGCGAAAATGCAAATCTGAATGATGTCAATTATAATCCAGATAGAAAACTGGACAGGCAATTGATCGAATCCCTGCGTACAAATGAATATATCGAATCACAACTCAATATCATTGTAATTGGTGCATCTGGATGTGGAAAGACATGGCTGTCATGTGCTTTTGGAATCAATGCATGTCAAAGTAAGTATCGAGTCAAGTATTATCGCCTGCCAGAATTATTTTCTGAATTTGAAGCTCAAAGAATTCAAGGAAAATACCGTCAATATCTTTCTGTCCTAGGTAAATATGACTTACTGATTCTGGATGAATTTCTTTTGACTAGTACAACAACAAGTGAAAGAGAAAATCTCTTGGAACTCATTGAATCAAGAACAAATAGAAAATCCACGATATACTGTTCACAATGGACACCATCCGGATGGCACGAAAAACTTGGTGGAGGAGCTGTAGCTGATGCGATTCTTGATCGAATAATCAATTCATCATATATGATTGAACTGAAAGGAAATTCTTTAAGAGAAGAATATTCCAAATTAAAATAATCAAAAAATGGAACTGTCAATTCTAATGAATGGCAGTCCTTTTATATGGCTCTAAACTATGGAATATATGGCTCTCGCCACCGGAATCAGGGTGGCTCTACTGTCCGGAATGACTGGCTCCGCCATTATGGAATATTCACAAAATAATGGAATGTAAGTATAAACTGGTTTGAAAAAACAATTTGATTATCGTACAGAAATCCACAAATATAGAAAAGAAAGATAGAAATAGAGATGCTGATTGTGGTAATAAATAATAGATGTGGTTTGTTGTTCATGATGAATACCAACTTTCATTAATATTATATATGAAATA
>ERZ506982.506-NODE-506-length-14262-cov-4.08496_pt1 | contig 14262 bp, 11 predicted proteins | sample MGYA00512886_ERZ506982 | MGnify/ENA metagenome assembly ERZ506982 | reverse complement strand
CGATCTTAGCAGTCTGCTCGCTCACGCTCGCACTGTCAAGTGTAATTTTTCCTTCTTTATCCTTGATAAGACCGTGCGGTTTCGCAGGGACACTGTCACTTTTTCTGCAATCATTTGCGTTAAGGATTTCGAACTGCTCTGGGTTGTATTTGTCCAGAAAAGTAATCGGAACCCCCAACGCTGGATTTTCTATTCTGATTTTAATTTTCTTGTTTGTATTATTTTCTGCCATGATTTCACCTTGAGGTGAATCCATGACGGGTGTCACTGACTACTGAAGACTGCGAATGAGGATTCTGTCGTACAGTCGTTTACTTTGAACGTAAAATCTTCCTGTTTTTCTCGAACCGTCAATCATGACTGGTTGTGCAAAAGATGCACTTGAACCAACAATCTCAAACTGACTTGGGTTGAACTTGTCAAGAAAGGTAATCGGTACACCCATCACTGGATTCTGCACCCTAATAATTACCCTTTCTTTCTGTGTCTGTCTGTCTGTCTGTCGCAGTTTCAGCGCTCACGCTTACTCTGTCAAGCAGTTCTTCAGGAATTTTTGCTTCTGCAATTTCTTCAGCACTGCTGAGGATTTCAATCTTAAATCCCTGATCAACAAGCTTCTGAAGCTCTTCAGCTGTTACTTCTTTTTCTTCTGTATAGTCACTTGGAATGGCATCACAGAATGGAACTTCAATTGCGTCATAGTTGTCATAATGTGGATACTCTAACTTGCCATACTCCTTCAGAAATTTCTTTCTGAGTTTGTCATTGTATCTGAGATTATCTTCCATCGTCATGTATGTGAGTTCTTCGTGACGCTTATGAAAGTCAATGTTTGTGAACCATTGGATATTTCCAAATTTTTTTATTTTTCCATCCGGCTGTATAAACTCTGCAACATGATACGAACCACTCCAAATTTTTCCTTCTTTAATGAGTGGAAATACTTCTTTATATGTGATTGCATTTTGACTTCCAATGATTGCAAACTTCAAATCCTCTTTTTCCATGAGCCAAGCTGTCATCTGCCTGAAGAGAGAAAATGGACCGTTCGAGGCCAATATGTCTGCTTCATCTCTCAATTTTGTAACTTCTTCACTTCTGAAATCTCCATCGCCTTCAAGGTAGTCCCAGCTCAAGTCTTCAGGAACAAGTCTATCCATATCTTTTTCCTTCAGCTTATCTCTGTCTAGAATGAAAATTCTTCCGTGAGTTTCGTGTTTTTCTTCATCAAAATTGTCACTTTTGCTTTCAAAAAGACTGATCTGTTTATTTGCAACTCCCGGTGCGTAACTCGTACTGATGAGTTTTTTCAGACCAAGTCTTTCAAAATTCAGAACAAAATATTTTGTGAAATTTGACCATTCAGGATCATCACAAGGACAAAGCACAACCTTATCTCTGAAAACATCCTTATCATATTCAATGAAAGCATTCATTTGACTTTCTATATCACAAAGTCTTGTGTAATACTCATCGTCTTTGGCAACCTTGGCTGCGTGCAAATTTTCGTTCTTGCTCATCTGCTCTTCCTGACAGCTTCTGCTGCCTTTTCCTTTCTGTCTGCTTCTTCAAACACTATGTAGTTCCTTGACTGGTAGTCTGGTACTGCATAGATGATGTGTGGTATGTTGTGATGCTTCATCTCATAGAACATCTGCTCTGCAACTTCTTCTGCTGTCTGGCCGAATGCTCCACACCCGAATGCCCCGAGTACGAGGCAGTCAACCTTCTCTGCTTCTGCTACGTCAAAGATGAAACCGATGCGTGCTGACAGACATACTGAGTTCCACGCTGGATCTTCTATTCCCAGCCGTTTTGTTGCGGTATAGTTCGGTGATGCACACACAATCACATCTGCGGTGTTGATCTCTTCGTGATTTACGAACTGGACATCTGGTACGTACAATGCTCTGTTTCTGTACATGCATCCGCTTCCGTCTTCTCTGTTTTCCTTGTAGTAGCTTGTGTTGAATCTCATAAGGATGTTGTAGAGATTTGATTCCCTGCACAGCATTTCTTCCTGAGATGTTGCTCCGTTCAGAAACCCACCTCCAGGATTCCTGTATGACGCAAAGTCGAGTGCTGCCACCTTTGCATCTGGATATTTTGCTTTTGCGTATCTCAAGCCTTCGTGAGTTGTGTAATCTCTCAGCTCGTAGTCAACGTCACATGTTTTCTTCTCTTTTTTCTTTGGCGTAACTTTTGTACTGTCATAAACTCTTGTTTCTGCAACAGATTTCTTTGTTTCTTCAGCAAACTGGTATCCCATTCTTTCTGTCCAAACGATTGCGTAGTCTCTTGGTGTCATTGCACACCTCCCAATGGCATAGGTGTTGTGATCAGAAGGTATGCTGTGAATACAACTGCCAGAATTCCTATGAAGAACAATGCTGCATTTACTGCACCGTTACTCTTGCAGAGTTTCATTGAGTACTTTTTGTCGAGTGGATAGAGCAGCTGAATTCCCTGATAGTTCATACAGTCAAGGAAAAGGTGTGAGAGATATCCGACTGCAAAGAATGGTGAAAGCTTCAGTGATGCAACACAGCAAAGAATTGTCGTGAACGCACACATGAGAAGTGAATGCATGATTCCTCTGTGTTTCTGTCTCATTCCAAATATTCCAGCAAGAAGAAGTCCTCCGATTCCGATGATGGCCGTCTTTGCCTCTTCTCCTGAAAGCAGTTGTCCGAGTTCTCCAAGTGAAAATTCAATTCCGTATTTATTTGCTCCGTACGTGACCATTCCTGTGATCACTGTGAGCGAAATGATGTATCCCATTACTTTCTGTATTCCCTGCTGTGCAAGTGAGTTTCCTGAATCAGTGTCTGGGAAGAGTGCTCCTGCCATTGCTGCTACGCCTCCTGCTACAATCATTTCTGGTTCTTTGGGTTGCAATATCATCAGTGCGGCTGCAACTCCCATTACCGCATGTGTCCGTCCTAACATTTTGTGTATTCCTTTCAGTACATTTTGTACAAGCTATGTTCAAAAAAAATATGCCGAAATCACCACTTGGCAATTACTCGCCCGTGGATTGCACTACGGTCTACTCCTCCATATGTTCTTGAGTCTACTGAGTTGTCCCTGTTGTCTCCTGCTATGAAGTATTCGTTCTGCCCAAGTGTGATCTCTCCTGTCTTGTTTGCTGAAAAGCTCTGTGAGGATATCTCTACTCCTTCTGCTATGAAGCTTTCGTCAGCAAGTTCTCCGTTTATATATATGTGTCTGCCTTCGTATTTGATGGTTTCTCCCGGCAATCCTATGATTCTTTTGATTACCTCTGTTCCGGTTTTCGCTGTTGCTGTAACAACGTCATACCTTCTCAGTTCTGGAATGCCACTCATGAAAACAAGATCTCCTGAGTGAAAGTTTGGAAGCATTGACTGTCCATCAACGGTATTCATTGTAAGGATGTCTGTTGCCCTCAGTCCGATAATTGCTGAACTGACAAGCACTATCAGCATTCCACTCTTCACCCAGTCTTTCAGTTTTCTTTTTTTTCTGACAGCTGTCTTTTCCATTCAGCCACCCCTTCTGGTGATTCAATACAGCCTTGTGTGTTCAATGCAATGATTTCGAACTCATCATTCAGCAGTTCTGTCTCATCTTCACTTGTTCTGTAGATCTTGCCATCTTCAAACAGAACACATGTACGCTGGATTGTTGTTCCCTTTTTTATTACTGCTACACTTATACCGAAACTGATTCTGTCGGATTCTGCATATGCTTTCCATTCAGAATTGGAAAGGTCTTCGTTGATTTCTCCTGAAATTGAAACGAGTGTGAGTACATCAAGTTCAGGAAATCTGTCTGCGAGAATTTCTACAAGCTGTTTCACAGGTTTGAGATCTGGTAAAAAATTGACGGCAAGTCTGTTCATCATCTCCCTTTGCCCATCCTCTTTTATTTTTCTACAGGCGAATACTCCTGCTGCTGTGATTCCTGCACAGATTACCATTCTGAGAAACGTGTCTGTTTTCAGTATTGCTGTGATTCCAGATACCACAACACAGATTTCCAATATTCTTGGAAAAAATAAATATCTAATTTCTTCAAATGTCATTTCTTATATTCCTTACTCAGCTGAAAAGAAATCGGCGGGGGGAGAAAAAAATCCTCTCCTGTATTTCTTTCCACACATATATTTTCTCACAGCATTTGTACCTTTTTTTGAAAAAGCATATTAAAAAGTGCAGTAATGTTTTTTTTTACACAAGAGCTTTTCGATTCTGCTTGTCTTTCTTCAGCTCTTCTCTGTACTTCTCAGCATCTTCTTCTACTCTGTCCTCAATCAATCTTCTGATGTAACTGCTGACTGATGCTCCGTAGTACCTTGCTGCATCCTGCACCTGTTTCTTCAGTTGCTTATTACATGTCATAACAATCTGCTCATCCGCTCTCCGTACATACTTTGATTTCAGAGGCTTTGTCTCAAGATGTGAAATTACTTCTTCAATATCTATCTCTCCGCTGTTCACTGCATTGAAGAAAACCTGTGGTGCCATTTCATACTGTTTTGGAAGTGCGTTGATATCTGACATCTTTGCTTGAAGCTCTCTGTCTGCAAGTGTATTTGTGATTTTTGTTACACCTGCATACTTTCCGTTCTTGCCATATTCAGCATACTGGTCCACAAGAACAATTTGCTGTCGTGTTTCAATGTCATATATAAGAATGTTTTTTCCAACTGTTTTGAGAATCGTCTCAACCATATCTGAATAAGTAAACATTCCAATTTCGTAATCTGCCTTCATGATGTATTCGAGCGTGTTGATTTCATATACAGGAAAGTATGTCATCAGTGCCTTTGTATTTTTTTCTACTGCTGGGAAGTCAGCAAAGTTTCCTGTGATCTCCATATCAGGTGACTCGCCAAACACGGTTAGCATTTCATTCTGCCAGTCTTCAAGTGGTGTAGTGCAGAGGTACTGAAGTGAATCAAGTCCAATTGCATTGAATGGCACATTGTAAACCTTTCTGTACAGGTCTTCGTTTCCAGTAAGCCATTCTGCCAATGTACGCTCATCTTTTTCTCCGAGCTTGATCTTATATTTGTGTGACAGCTTGTATACCATTTGTGCTCCATCAGAAATTACAATTGCATACGGCATGTTGTATGGAACAGGTGTTGATTCAATCTTGCCGTCATATGTCATCTTCTTACTGACAAGGCTTGGCATCTGTCTTGATACATTTGTAAACTGTAGAACTGGTTCAATTGCTGAAAGAAGTCTTTTCTCTCCTGCTGAAGAAATAGAGATATTCTTGTTTTCGCCACGGGCGGGGGAATACAGAACATAACATTGTCTATCTGAAATGAAAATTCCCTTTGCTCTTGAAAGCAGCGTTGTATCGGATGAACCTGCTCTGTAGTTTTCAATGAATTCTCGTACTTCGTGTATTGTGTAGAACACACCTTCTTCAAGTATCCGTTCGCAGTCCTCACGAGTTGCTTCGAGATACAGATCCTCTGGATACGTAAATTTGAACCTTGTCTGATCATCACTTCTTTCAAGAAGCTTCTCAGTCATAGTTTCATAAAGGTATGATAAAGAAGGCTTGTCTGATGGTATAGAATGCACACCAACAATATGAAATGCAATACTGATTCTATTCAACAATAGTCTCTTCTGCAGTTCCTCACTGTCATGTGTATCAAAGTGTTTCATAGATACTTCAATTCTCTGCTTTGTCAAATCTTCTTCTCCACACAGTTCATTATGTATGCTGTACCACTTTCCAGCATTGCTCAGATTTACAGCAGTATATTTGTCACTTCCATGTTGTTTTGCTATCTGTCTGTTGTTCAGCATTGCCTCTTTCTCAAGTGAACGAAGTATTGCTGTACCACTTCCATATTTACCATTCACGTATTCAGAATACAGAGACAAGTCACGTCTGTAACATCCTCCAATTTCACATAAAAGTTCAAGCACCTGTCTTCTTTGTATAGTAAGTCTCATAGTTTTCTTCCTTTCAAGTATAAAAGAGTTGTCAACTCTTGGAGCTGACCGATTGTAGATGTCAAAAAAGCCGTAAAACAGCGAAAAAACGTATGTTTTATTTCAATATTTCGAAAACATCATTGTTTCAGGTTTGAAATGTGGATTGTAGGAATCATGGTTTCGATATGATTCCTGATATCTTTCTGAGGGAAAACAATAAATTCCATTCCACAGTCTTCTGAATTTTCTACCATCCTGACACAGCTGAAGACATCCATTTCAAGAACGTTGTCTGATGCATTGAAAGCAGAAAAAATTTCATTCACGATTCTTCCGTTTTCCATATTGTCATTGTCACACAGTGAAAAGCGATCAAATTTTAGAACATTTCTTTTCATAACAACAACAAATGGAGAAGAAAAAAGTGAAAAAATTTCCTTATTCTGATCTTTCCATTTTTGAATTTTTTTCTGTATGTACTGAATCAGAATATAATTTTCTTTTACACTTTTTCTGTTGCTTATTCTCTTAAAAGTAAACGGTGTTTTGATATGCATTTCGTTATTTTGAAATGTGATTTTTATTTTGTAGTCAAGAGAATCTGAAAGCAGCTCTGGTTTTTCTTCAGCCGGTATTTCGTAAAACATTCCGTTGCGAAACAATTGTTTTGGTGTTTCTTTTTCAGCAATTGCCTGTCTGCATGACAGAGATATTTTCTCAAGTCTGTATATCATTTCATCAAGTTCTTCGTAAGAAAAAGACGAAAGAGTTCGAGATTCTGCATTGCTTTCCAGAATGTTTTTTACACGATTCAGTGAAGCATCAACGTCAGATGATAAATAAAAAAGATAAGGAGTCTGCATCAGAGACAGTCTCCCCATCTTTCTTCAAATGTATTTCTTTTTTCAACAATCGTGAAAAATGCACCGGTTTCAGGATCATGAATGAGCTTTCTGTTTTCATCATATTTCAATGTAACAATGAGACCAAATCCAAATCTTGGAATAAGAATTGCATCTTTTTCATCCTCAACAATGGCGATACGATAAATATGTTCCATATATGATCTATACTCAGGTTTCATCTTGAAAGAAGTCTGAAGCAGAGCACATTTTGCCATGATATCCTTCGAAGTTGTATTCATTACCTGATAGAGATGTACTTCACTTGTTTCACCAATTGGAATCATAAAGCTGATATTGAATGGAGCACTTGTGATGATGAAATTGTCACTCATTGGAAGATAAGAAGCAACAACCCACATTTCCTGCATGATATCAAAGCGTTCTTTTTTCTTTGCAAGTTCTTTCTGAACCGATGAATTTCCGATGACTTTATATTCAGCAATTCCGTTTGAACCAATTGGTTCTCCGTAAACTTCAAATTCTTTATCAAGTCTTACAACATCACTGTTTTTGTCAATTCCATCAAGAAATTTATCATGTGACCACTGAAGATACAGTTCTTTTGTAACGATATGTCCTGCACCTTCAATGAGAAGATATCCGTCTTTCTGCAGCCTTTTAATCATATTTTTTGATTCTTCAATACTGATATCAAATTCAATAGATAACATTTCTCTGAGCTGTGAGTAACGAAATACTGGTACTTTTTTGAGTGTTTCAATTGCAAATCTTTTTACTTCATCATAATTGTAAATCATATCTGATTTCTCCTATTTTCTTCTGTTGTGAGTACGATTCTTTGTGTTTGGAAGAAACGCATCATTGTATGAATCTTTTACAACATCACTGCTCTGCTGTGAAATGTTTCTGTTTTTCTGTGGATTTGAAGAAACATTTGTCTGTTTTGCAGTTGTCTGCTTTGTATCTTTTTTTTCTGGAAGTCCATCAATATGTTCAACAAAACTGATATTTGGTTTTGGTACTGCAGTACCAAACCTGTTTGAATTTACTGCTGGATTATTCACAGAAATTGGTTTGACAGTTGTGACTTTTTTATCTTGTTTCTGTACTGCTGAAACATTCTGTAAAGAAACAGATTGAACTGCTTTTTTATCTTTATTTGAAGAAGCTGTATCTTTCCTTACAGGAACTACTGTAATTGTTTTTTGATTTGCGGCATTCTGCTTTGGTAAAACAGTGACAATATTTTTCTGGAATATTTGATTCTGCTGTTGAACATTGTCGTTCTTTTTCTGAACATTTGCCTTACAAACAGGATTGACTTTTGTAATATTCTTTAAAGAATTGTTCTTCTTTTCGGAAATAATTGTCACTTTTTTCTGTGCAGAATTGTTATTTTTTTCAGCATTATGTACCGGAACAATGCGAACTGTATTCAGTGCATTTTGAGAAGGATTCAGCTTTTGAATGTCAACTTGAACAAGTTTTTTCTGAATGACTGTAACTGTTTTTGCTTCAGCTTTCTTTCTTGCCTCTTCTTCAAGTTTTCTTTTTCTTTCAGCTTCTTTTCTCTGCTTTTCCTTTTGTTTTCTTGCAAGTCTAGCAAGAGTTTGTGCATCAGTAAAAGTAAGATCTCTTTCCTTTTCAGATGGGCTGAATTGAATTCTCATACGAGCAACGGAATTCAAAAGCAGTGCCTGTCCAGCTCTGAAATTGACAATAGCAGCCTTTTCACCTTCAGTAAGCTGAATGAGATTTGAGATTTCCTTCAGGTCTTTCGTCTGAAGATGAAAGATGATTTTTGTTGCACATGAGTTCAGAACAGCTTCACCATATTTTCCGTTTTCAAGTGCCATTACGTCTTTCATCTGCTGAGTAGCAATAATAAGCGAACAGTTATATGAACGTGCAAGTCTTGCAATTTCCATTGTTCTTTCAGCGGCAATTGGATTGTATGCCATCTTCCACCACTCATCCATAATGAGTGATTTCTTTACGTCTTTACTCTCTTTTATTTTGCACCAGATATATTCTGTAGCGGCAAAAGTTGCAAGTACAAGAGCCTGACTTGTATTATTTTCAAGACCGATTACAAAGAAATCATTTGTAATATCAACGTTTGTTTGACCGTTCAAAAATGAATACGAACCATTCTCAAAAATTCTCAGAATCGTAGCAAAACTCTTAGCAATTGAATTATTCGTTTCTTTCAGAGTGGTAATCAGATCACTGATAATCGGAAATTTTTTGAGCACATGAGCTCCAGAATTTTCAAAAACTGAATTGTTATCTTCAGTAATTCCAAAGCGTGCATATGTTCTCATGATTGCATCATTAAGTACTTCCTGCTGCTCAAGCCCGCCAAAATCTTTCTTGGAAAGAATAGTAAAAAATGCAAGAAGAACCTGTATTTTTTGAGACAGCCATGATGATGCCTCAAGATCAATTCCTTCTGTTTCTTTTGCAAATTTGATTGCATCTGCATCAGGGACTGAGATATCAAAGATGTTCAGCCTTGCCTTGGAACCCGGACTGAGAGAAATAAACTGTCCGTTGAATTCATTTGAAATACGTTTGAATTCTGATTCCTTTTCTGGAACAACAACGAATACCTTTTGCTTTTTTACACGAGCTCTCATTGCAATAAGTTTGATTGCAACAGACTTCCCCGCACCAGATTCTCCAGTAACAAATGCGTGTGGATTGTTTGCAAGGTTATTGTCAAAAAAGTCATATATAACAGGAGAACTTGTGCTGAGATCATCAGCAATATATGTTCCATCCTTGCATACCATCTGGAAACTTGTAAACAGATATGTTGTCGCTGCACCATCAGTAAGACAATTTCTTGCTGTTTTTGAAATAAGAGATCTCTCAAGTTTTGGCTGCATCATAACCGACTTGAAAGCATCTTCTGGCTGATATTTGATCAATGCAAGTTTTGTTCCAGACTGTGTTGCATAGTTCATAAGCCTTTCACATTTACTTTCAACTTCCTGAATTGATCCTCCTGTTGCAGTAAAAAGAATTGATACATTGAAGAAAGAACAGCCACTGCTGATACCTTCCTGAAGATACAATGCCCCTTGAAGTTTTTCCTTGTTTTCATATGTTGCACTTGTTACTTTATCACCGGAATCATTCATTGACACAATTTGTCTTGCAATAGACTGACTGAGTTTCATTGTCTTCAATGTTGGATCTTTTTTCTCGTAGAATACATCAATATCAACACCGACTTCCAAAGCTCTGTTGATCATTGTTGGCCATCCACAGTATGCAGTTGAAGGAAATTTAGATGCTGGAACATACATAAATCTGTAATAGGTATCATCACATTTGACAATATTTGGATCATTGAATTTCATTTCGGAAGGTGCAAGATATTCAAGAGGAGGAATATATGGTACTTCGCCTTCAGAAAATTTTTCAGGTTCTGCATGAATATATTTGTCCATAAGCAATGAAATTCTATCTTTCATTGAAAGCTTTTTGCTTGTCGAACGGTTATACAATGTGTAAAGAATTTCTGCTGTATGTAGGTTTGGATTATATGGATCAAAAGGAATAACTCTGTCTCCACATGATTGAAGAATTTCAGCAAGTGAGTTTGCTTTTTCTCTCATCCATTGGTAGACATTTTCCTTATAGTTCGGTGAATTTTTGGAGATATTTCCTTCGTATCCAAAGCAGATAAAGTATCTTGAAGTAATCGTTGTATCTTCTGCCTGAACAAGATGTGCAAGGTATTCACGTCTCATTTCTTCGCATTCACGGTCTTCCTTGCTCTCAATAATATTTGAAATATCTTTGATCTGATCGGCAAGATTGGCAAGAATAGAAACTGATTTTATATGCAGATTTGTAGGTGCAAGTTCAAGAAATCTTTGATAGTTCATGAAGATTCTGTTTTTTTCATCGTTCTTTTTCATTCCAAATGGAGAAGCAAGAACTTCCATCACACAAGTGAAGTCACCTTTGTCATCCACAATCATTCCATTGTAGAAGTCTGAAACTGGAATGTTCTGCTGAGTAGACTGAACAATTTCTTTTTTTACTTTTTTCTCAGTTACTTTGGCTTTTTCATTTTTCCTGTCATCTCTTTTTCTTCTTTTTGCCATTTGACTTTCCTTTCTTCTTTAAATTTTTTTTCCTTAAATCATTCATTTTCTTTTCTTTTTCCTTCAGAGACTTTTCAAATTCAATATCATCTTCAAATTGAATATCTTCAAAAGAAATATTACTTTCCTGAAAATGAGAACGTGTTTTTTCTTCAGAATATTGTCTGTACCATTCTTGCATCTTGTCACGAGGAGTAATATTTTTCTGCAATGCTTCTGCACTAAGCGAAGACAATGGAACAACTTCTGATTTGATTCTTGGATTGTAGAAGCAATTTTTCTTTGTAAAGCTGTACTTAATAACGTGATAAAGAAACTCAGGAACAGACTCATCATTTGCTCCGATAGCACATGCTGCAATTGCAACTATTCCAATGCATCCAAGAAGAACAATGAACTGAAAGAAATCAGACATTGACGAAATAAGCAGATATCCCACAGCAAGAATCACAAGCAGAACAGGTACAAGCAGAATAGTTGAAACAACAATATTCACAAGCTTTGCACGAGCAAAAATCAAATCAACACCATCATCGACGTTGCTTGGAAAATATCCAGACATAAGTTTTTCTTCTTCATTTTTTTCCATACTTACTCCTTTCAAAAACTTCAGAAAACAAAAAAAGAGCCAAGCAAAGAAAAAATCTCAGCTTGGCTCCAAAAAAATTAAATTTTCATTGCTGCACCGATGACATGTGTATCAGTTACTCTCTTTACCTTTACTGAAACACGATCACCAAGTGTAATTGGGTAGCCATACATTACTTCGCTTTCAGGAACAGATGCAAGAACGCCGTTGTAGAGAACAACAGAGTAAGTCTTTTTCTTAGCGTTGTATGCATCTACATTGCCAATATATGTTCCACCTTTCTGCATGGAATTGATTGTTTCAGGTGCAACAAACAAACGGCCTGTTACAGTAATTCTCACATCTTTTGCTTCAGGATCAACATGAATCTTTCTGATTCTTACTGTAATTGTGTCTCCTGATTTTACCCAGTCCATACAGTTCTGAACGCATTCATCATTCAATGCATAAGCGTCAAGTCTGTATTCACAGCCAAGAACTTCTACAAGAGCCCAGTCATCACGAACAGCAAGAACGTGTGCTTTTGCAAGATCACCAACATTTACTGTTTCTTTTCCGTTGAAGAAATAATGATCACGCAATGCCTTCATAGCCTTGCATCTTGAACCGGCAACAACAGTAATTTCTTTTCCAGAAGAATCCTTTCCAGTAACAATCCTGTCAACGCAGAAAGGAATGTGAGCCCCAAGCTGGTAGCGGGCAAAAGCCATTTCTCTGTTTGATTTCTGTTCGTTTGTAAGTTCATCATAATCAGAACCAAATTTGAAATCAGGTTCAAAATATGTGTCTTTGCTGAATACAACTTCAATACCATTCCACATTACACCGATACGGATCAAGCCGTTGAGAGTAACAATTGATTCAACAGTTGCCCATAGAATCTGATTCATTCTCTTGTATCTTGCAAGATCTCTTAGAGCTTGAGCCTTCTTTTCTTCAGGTGAAAGTCTGTACTTTTCTTCACGCTGAATCTGTTCAGAAATCTCACCAATTACACCGTGTTCTACACTTGCAACAACTGGCTTTTCAGCACGTTTTTCCTGTTGTGCAACAAGTCTTGCAACAGCACTCTGTTCTGCTTCAGGGCTGTTCTGAGCGTCTACTTGAGGCATAAGCTTCACAACAGCAGGTTTCTTTTCAGCTTCTTCTGGAGCAATTTCGTCGAGAGTAGTTTCGTCAGTTTCTTCACTGACAATGTTTGTTTCAGCGTCAGTTTCCTGCTCGCTGAGTTCTTCTGCAGGAACTCCTGTTTCAGCAGAGTCGATGATCATTTCATCCAATAATTTTTCATCCATAGTTATCATTTCTCCTGTTATTATGGTTGTCGAGACACAAAAAAAGTGTGACTTCCCGAAGAAAAAACTTCATCGGATTCACACTTTTCAATATATCTCACATATATTATTTCATGATTTTGCTTTAATACAATGTATAAAAGTGCAGTGTTTTTCTTGACTTCAAGCATACTTTTTTGTCAACTGTTCGGATGCAAGCAGCCAAGAATTCTTGCACATATTCGTAAAGTTGCAACAAAAAGAATCATCGGCCATTCAATGACCAAGTAGTTCAATCGCCAAAATCATTACTGTCAAGAATTCTTGATTTCTGATCTTTTGCCATGTTCCTTCCCGTTCCTCTTCTTCTGTTTCTTCCAGCAGTAACATCTCTTTTACTTTTTTGATTCTGATGCTGGATTTGGTTTTTCTTTTCATTGTTTTCTGAAGAATTTGCTTTGCTTCCTGAAGTAGAAACGTTTTCACTTTTATTTTGGCTCTCGGATTTTGAAGAAAACTGTGCAGCAGGATTGCTGTCAGCATGTGGACTTTCTGGAATAACGATATTCACAACTGGTTTTTCTTTTGAGTTTTCTTTCTGATTTGAAACTGTTTCTTTGCTGATAATTCTTACAACTTTTATGTTGCTTTCACTGCTGTCTTTGAGAGGAAAAAGCTTGTTGATTTCATCAGTTATTTTTATGGTTTCAGTCTTAGTATCGTGTTCAGAATTCTCTTTTTCTATTTTTTCAACACGTTCTCTGAGGGGAGCAATGAATTTTCTGTAAGGCATTGCTGAGTCAGGAGCAACGGAATAACCGTTCATATGAATGTATCCTGGAACATATTTTTCATTGTTCATTACCCAATGATCAGTCCAAGGAAATGTCTCAAGTTCAACAGGCTGCATTCCTCTCCTGATAAGAAGAACCTTTCCACTCCACATTCTCACTTCTTCTTCTGTAAGCAGTGGTCTTGAAGCAGTACTTACATTTACATCTGCATCAAAGCGTGTTGCGAACGAACTGTTTTCGTGATGGCTTTCTTTCAGAATAGAAGCATTTCCTGTTTTCTGAGAGACATATTTCATTGTATCAAGATCATTTGCACCAAGGAAATATGTTGTATCACATGCTGAATCAATTGTGTTCTTGTTGTTTTTTCCATACAGTTCTTCAAGAAGTTTGTAATGCTGAATGATAATACTTACATATATATGTCTGCTTCGACATGTTGTCATTACAGTGTCAAAATCATTGATTTTACCAATGGAATAGAACTCTTCAAGCATTGCAGTAACGCCTTTGCATGGATTCTTTCCACCATTTTCTGCACAGATTTGTTCCCACTTGTCATAGTTGTCCATTGTATCTTTGAAGAAAAATGAAAAGAAAAGAGAGAGCACAGGTTTGTATGCTGTGTTGCCCGGTTTATCAGAAGTAATAATAGATCGGAAGAGCGTCG
>ERZ506982.481-NODE-481-length-14953-cov-11.6612_pt1 | contig 14953 bp, 18 predicted proteins | sample MGYA00512886_ERZ506982 | MGnify/ENA metagenome assembly ERZ506982 | reverse complement strand
TGATATGACACCTTTCTTTGGAGTGGGGATGGGCGCACAGGAGGACGGTGTATGGGGATGGCTGACAAAACATCCAGAGCTGCGCTACGCTGCAATGTGCGGTATCTATATGATCCAAGGTGGACTGTGGCCGATGGTGTCGCTGAGCTGCTTTGGATTTACAGAAAATACATATATGTCTGTGGCTATTCCATTTACACTGCGAACAATTCTAAACTATTTAGCACAAATGCTGGAATTGACAATGCTTTCCCCTGTCATGACGCGGCTGATTTCTACATCTGCCGCGCAGCTGCCATGGGGCGGATTTATATATTTGCTTGGGTATGTGGTTCTGGTGTGGTGTGTGTGTATTGGAAGCTGGGTACTCCGACTTCGTAGGGAGGTGCGCGGTGGGTAGAGCTGTATTCAATGGATTCAGGAAACTGCTGTGTTCTTCAAAATTGTATATTACAGCGGTGATCCTGTTTTCGTGCATTTACACGGGCTTTGGCGGAATCAATGGATATCTGATGCGACAGGGACAAACAGTTCAGGCGGGAGAATTGTTTGTTTTTGGAATGGATAGCTGGATTCCTCAACTGATTATAACAGTGGCGTTCCTGATTTTGGTTAACGATATCCCATTTGGGAAGAGCGGCGCACAACTGCAACTTATCCGCAGCAGCCGAAGTCGCTGGCTATTGGGACAAACCCTGTCTGGCTTTTCTACAGCAGCCGTGTATCTGATATTGGTGGAACTGTTGTTTGTAGTAACCACTGTTCGAAATCTATCTTTTTCCGACGAGTGGAGCCAGCCGGTGATTCTGGCTGCTCGTCTTGGGAAATGTACAGCTATTGGGATTGAGACAGCTGTTCGATTTCCTATGAGTGTATTAATGAATAAATCGGCGTGGGCAGTTTTTGGTGTAGCATGGCTGTATGCGTGGCTCTTATATGGATTTTTCTGCTTGATTTTGATTGTAAGCAACTTGAAATTTCATACAAATGTCGGATATATGCTCGTAGTACTCTGTTTGATCTTTAAGCGATTTCTGGAGTATGTACCGGAAGTATCACTTTTGAAGTACATATCCCCTTGCGACGTGGCAAGTATTTCTGCACGACCGATAACTGCGGTAAATGTGATATACACTGTACTGTTTTTCTTAGTAGCAGATTGGATACTATGGCGTGCAGCCAGGCGCCAGATGGAGCAGGTGGACTTGTAGCAACAAAATGAGATCGGGGTAGATGTGAGCCATAATATCGGAGAAAAGGGAACGGTTATGATTGAAATTCAAAATTTGACTAAAGTCTTTCAAGAGCAGACAGTATTGCAAAACATCAATGCTACTTTTGATGCAGGTCTCATCCATGGAGTAATTGGAAAGAATGGAGCTGGAAAGACAGTTTTGCTTCGGTTATTGTGCGGCTTGATGCATCCTTCAAAGGGGCAAGTAATAGTGGATGGGAAGCAATTGGGAAAAGACGTAGACTTCGCACCAGATGCAGGTATCATCATTGAAACGCCGTGTTTTTTACCGTACCTTTCTGGATTTCAGAACCTCAAGGAATTAGCGTCTATTCGTAATATTATATCTAAAGAAGAAATTGCTGAGGCAATGGAGCAGGTAAAGCTTGATCCGGCCAGTCGAAAGCACGTTGGAAAGTATTCACTGGGGATGCGTCAGCGGCTTGGGATTGCTCAGGCCATCATGGAGCGTCCCAGATACCTCATTCTGGACGAGCCAATGAATGGGCTGGATACGCAGGGAATGGAGGACGTACGAGAGCTTTTACAGAAGCAGAAAGAGACAGGGGTTACGGTAATTCTTGCCTCTCACAGTATGGAAGATATTCGGATTCTGTGCGATACGGTGCATCGGATACAAGACGCATCTTTGATACCTTGTACTACAGAATTTTCGTGATGATACTTGAACGCAAGATGGCTGTGCTTTTTAACAAAAAGTACAGCCATCTTGCGTTTAGACCCTGTGACTGTAATTGGAACTATGCGGGGCACGCAATGGGGGAGAAATCCGCAAATGCACGGTGGTTACTCCACCCAATTTTCAACAACCAAGCCATGCACACGCTCGAACTCTCGGACGTTGTTTGTGACCAGGATCATATCTTCAGATCTGGCGTGCGCGGCAATCAGCATAGGCTGCTGCTTATTCGCCGAATGTACGTTGATAGAAGCAGCGACAATTTCAGCATAGTTGTATTTTTCGGCTGAAAAAGTACAACTATGCTGTTGCGCAGCCACGCATGATTTCTTCGTCTGTAATGGGAATTATGCGGGGCTGCGTGATGGGGAGGCGTCCGCAGACGCCTGGGGTTTACCCCGCACGGTGCTGCTGCGCCGGGGAACTCTGGGCATCTGGGATGCCTAATAACGGTTTACCCGTTTGCGCGAATGCGTGAACGGGTAAACCGTTATATCTGTATATACTCGGTTTATGTTGACTTTATCAGCATAGTATGGTAAGATGGGATTGAACAGAAAAGGATGGTAAATTAGAACTGGCTGGGAGGGAAAACAAATGACAATTAAGGACTATATGCGAAAGGTTGAATCAGCAAAAATGACGCCGAAAGATTCGGCTGGAGCCAGCTTCACCGATGCGATAATGGAGAACACTGAAATCTGGAGTAACGATGCCTGTGTGGGCTATTTTCTCCGGGCGGCACAGATCGTCGGTCTGGATCAGGCAGACACTAGAAAGGTCGTGGAAGCGTTCAATACGGCTTTTGATGGAACGTCCGTTGATGAGGCAGCGGATATTTACTGCAAATACTGAGCGGCGGGAAAGGCTCAGTGAATTTTACAGAAAACTCGTCTGGGCGAGTATAAATAGTAATTAGGCCTAGAGCGTCCCGGTAGCTGCCGGGGGTTTAGCAGTTTTTATTTTAGAGCCGCTAAAAAGGTATGATGCACCTTTGTGATGTGTGGGCTTGCCGTAGTAACCTTTGTGAATTGGAAAGCACATCATGGACCCTGCTGCGAGTAATCTTTGTGAAAGCACAGGTAAGCAGAACGCATCTGTTCTCCATCCACCTACTGAATGTTGCCAGTGTACTGTAGAAAGCACTGGAGAGCTGATCCATCGGAAAAGGATTCGACAGAACCTCAACTGCCGTAGACGCTAATAAATAGGCTGCACACATAAGCAAGAAAAAAGTGTAGAAGAGAAATCTTCAAAACAGTCACACATAAGACTTAAAAAAGTGTACTTTGCTGATCGTCGAGGTTTCTTCGGAAACTGACGTGAAGCGGCTTAGCTTGAACGATGATATAATGTAAATAATTGATATAATAGAAATAAAGTATATACGATATATAATTTATATATCGTAATGAAAAGGGGGCTACTATTTGGGGCGAAAAAACAAATCGTACTCGAAGGATCTGCACCAGCAGGCGTATGAAAAATTAACGTCTATGCTGGCACTGGGAGAAAGCAAGCGCGAGGCAGTCTTGAATGGGACAGCCGACGATAAGATCTTCTCGGTCAACACATACAAGACCTACTGGAAGCACATAAAGTACTTCTTGAAGTATGTCAAGGAAAAATACCCGGAATGTACGACGCTGAAGAAAGCAAAAAGGTATGTCAACGAGTGGCTGCAGGTGCGAGTTGACCAGGATCTATCGGCTTGGACGATTCAGGCCGAGGCAAAAGCCTTGGGGAAGTTGTATGGCATAAAGCCAGACGATGAAGACTACTTCAAGCCGCCGAAGCGGAACCGGTCAGAAATCAAACGGAGCCGGGGAGACGCCAAGCGGGATCGGCACTTCTCGGAAGCTAACAACGATGAGCTGATAAAATTCTGCCGGGGAACCGGACTGCGGCGCAGTGAGCTGGCAGATCTGAAGGGAACGGATCTGGTGACACGGGAACAGATCGAAGCGCAGATCACGACACTTGAGAAAATTCCAGAGCAGCAGCGAACGCCGGGCGACACGAAGCAGCTTCAGATGCTGCAGGACACGCGAATGTTTGACGGTGAGTATTTCATCCATGTGCGGAACGGAAAAGGCGGCAGGGAGCGTGTAAGCCCCATTATAGGGAAGAATCAAACGCAGATCATTGACCGGATGAAGAACACGCCGCCCGATGAAAAGGTTTGGCAGTTCATTCACCAATGCGCGGACATTCACAGTTACCGCTCGGATTATGCAGTTGCCATCTACAAAGCTCATGCGAGAAAGATCAGCGAAATTCCATTTGACCGGGTGAATAAGGGGACCGGAAAAAGATATCAGAGCGACGTCTACACTTGCCGCAAGGATGAAGCGGGCAAGAAGCTGGACAAGGCTGCTATGCTGGTCTGCAGCAAGGCGCTGGGGCATAACAGAATTAGCGTGGTCGCGGACAACTATATCCGTGGCCTTTGATGGGAGGCGAGTGAGATATCGAGTATGTAAAAAAACAGTGGACGGGTGGGTATAAACCCGTGGACAGCCTGGACGACCAGGAGTGTTCCCATGTGATTCAAACAAAGCAGGAATATGAGACACTTCTTGATCAGCGCAATAGAGCCAAGCGCGAAAAAGAGGAAACAGAAAGAGCCGCTGCGCGGGAGATATCCAGAGTAAAACAGGAGGCGGCACACGAGGCCGACAGAGCCGCACAGAGGGTGCAAGCGCAGATAGACGACCTTCTACAGCAGGTGGAGCGGAAAACGGCTGAAATCGCCGACCAGCGCGCCCTCAATGCGAACCTTCTCAGGATTTCGCGGGAAAGAGCAAATGCGGATAGAGGGCTGCGGCCGAAAAAGATACATACAGGGTATGTTGTCGTGATGTCCTCCGAAAAAGAAATACGGTATAAAACCGGCAGGAATAAGCTGCTGACGGCAAAGGTATGGGAGACGGTACTTCAGAGTCCTTACTCGGTCGATTTTACAGAGAGCCAGGCAAGGCAGCTGATCGAGGAAGATCTTCTGGCCAGAAAAAATGGCCTGCTTGCCGACGTGGGTATTACGATGATTTGCAGCGGGAGCAGCTATGAGAATTTAATCGAAACGGAAAACTGGAAAGAAATCAAAGCAGCGCACAATACGCTATTCTCACGGCAGCTTCGGGCAAACTATAGAGTTGGCTATTGGGAATATATCATTCAGCACACAAAACCGATTGGAATCGTCCCCGCAGATATGCGGGCTGGAACGAAAAATGGATAGTAAAATAGCCTGTCCGGGTGGCTTGAAAGTGCGGACCGGACAGGCTATAATAACAGTTGAAAATAGGGAATAAACCTATTGATAATCTAAGCCCCCGTATAGGAGTTCTAGGGCTAGGGCAGAGCTGGGATTTTTATTGCGAAAATATAAAAATTTCTCTTTTTCGGAAGCAAGCAGGGGGCTGCAATTTGTAGCGATTTGTTGGGTGCTAGATCGGGGGGCGCAGCCCATCCGACAGCGCGGTAGGTTTTGTCCACGGTCTTTTCCAAGGTCGTCCATCAGGATTCTCCACGCCTTTATGGTGTGGGGAATCCTGTGGGCGTACCGGCAGGCGTAAGCCTGTGGGAAAGGCGGTGGGCAAAACCGGATGGTTTGGTGTCCCCGCCGCAGCGGATTTTTCTTTTTGCTTCTTTTTCTTTTGCTAGGAGGATTCTGTATGACACAGAATTATACTGAAGGCTATGAGTATTTGAGTTCTCAGTTTCCAGAGGTCAGCGGGTGTGATTTTTACCGGGAAATGTTCCCGAATAACGAGCGATCTGACGAGCAGCATATGGATTATTCTCACCCCAACGCAATTTATCTGTATCGGGAGCAAACGTCCGATGGTTTTAAGCGAATGCGTCGAAGAATCATGTTCTCCGATCAGTGGGAAAATGATTACATGGAATTTATCGAACAAAATCCGCTGACGTTGTGCAGCGGGCTGTCTTATCGTGGAAGATCCAATAAGCTGGAGCACGCGCAGCGGATGAACGCGATGATCTTCGATTTGGATGGTGTTGGCCTGAAGGAGCTGCGGAATCTATTTTTACGTTTTGGCGGTGATCCGACGCGGATCCGTCGCTTGCCGATGCCAACGTACATTGTGCTGTCCGGAACTGGCCTGCACGTTTGCTATTTTTTCCGAGAGCCAATAGATCTATACCCGAATATTAAAATCCAGCTGAAGAGCCTAAAGTATGATCTTACATTCCGGATGTGGGAGTATGGTGCGACGTCGCAAAATAAAGAGATTCAGTATCAGTCAATCAACCAGAGCTTCCGCATGGTCGGCAGCATCAATGAAAAGCATGGCAATCAGATTGTGGCGTTCCGGACCGGCGAGCCGGTGACACTGGAGTACTTGAATGCTTACGCAAAACCGGAAAATCGTGTAGACGTCAATAGACCATTTCGACCTTCCAAGATAACGAGAGCTGAAGCCAGAGAAGCGTACCCGGAGTGGTATGAACGTGTTATCGTCCGAGGTGAAAAGCATCCAAAGAAGTGGGATATTGCAGGAAAGGTTCATGGGGATGATCCCCATGCGCTTTATCACTGGTGGATGCGGCAGATCTTATCCATTCGAGGCGGGCATCGCTACTTTTTCCTGATGTGCATGGCGATCTATGCCTACAAATGCGACGTTTCAAAGGCGCAGCTTCGGAAGGATATGCAGACAGCGTTTGAAGATCTTCAGATGGTGCAGCACGAAAATGCGCTGACTGAGGATGATATCAAGAGCGCACTGGAGGCATATGACCGAGAATATTACAACTTTACGATTTCCGATATAGAGGCTTTGACGGACGTTCATATAGAGCGGAATAGAAGAAACGGGTTGACGCAGGAAAAGCATCTCTATTTGGCGCGAAGGCGTAAGGAAGATATGAAGGCGATTGGAATCCCAATGAAGGCTGCGGAAGGTCGGCCGTGCGGAAGCGGAACGGCGCAGGAAAAAGTCCTGGCGTGGCGCGAACAGCATCCGGACGGGCGAAAAGCTGATTGCCATAAAGAAACAGGGCTGGACCCGAAGACGATTCGAAAGTGGTGGGAAACAAAATAACGTATATACTTTGTGTAAAGTATATACGTTATATAAGATATTTACGATATATAGATTTATGGCAAGGTTGCTTGGTGATTGTTTTAGCAAAGGACGCTACTTTTTCGGTGTATCTGTGTCACCTGAGATAAAGCGGGAATCAGTTTTGCGGATGAGCCGATAGAAATTTTTTTGTTGTGCTGCCGTTAATTCCGGACAGTCTACATCTGCGGTCGATGGAGAGGCTGCGAGAGCCGTTAGCATTTCTATTTGTGGCGTTGTTAGCGGTGCAGCCAAGTCAATTTCTTTGCGTGTAATCATAAATGCAGATTCCCTCCTATTACATCCTCATGGAGCGCAATCCTTCTTCTTTGCACGGAAATAGTATAACAAGTACTAAGCCAAAAAGAAATAGCGGATTTATGTGATATAAAGTATATATATTATTTAATTTATATACTTTATATCAATTATTGATTGCTTTTGCGGGGCATATTTGCCCAAAAAATGGAGATGAGACTGTGCAGCGTCTTCATAATAAGTGGCACAATGAAAAGTACAAGAAACAATGCAAGGAGTGAGACAATATGATTGACGAAACTGTAATTGACACGCGGAAGAAAGATAAGAACGTGGTAATCATCAGCGAGGAACGGTACGGTGAAAAGGAGAAGGCTGAAAGAAACTCCGTGTATCTGCGGAAGCTGGATCGCGGTCTTACTCAGGTTCGTGCCGGGCATGGTGTCGTGAAGTCTATGACCGAGTTGGAGGCAATGGAACAGATGTATTGACAATGTAAATAAAATAGAATACAATAAAAATGTTAAGAACAGAAAGGAGCTGCGATAATGGCAAGCACAAACATCAATATCCGGATGGACAGCGACTTAAAAATGCAGTTTGAGGCATTTTGCGCAGATATGGGAATGACAATGACAGCCGCATTTAATATTTTTGCGAAGAAGGCGGTCCGTGAGTATCGCATTCCTTTTGAAATCGGCGGAGAAATACCGAACGCTGTAACAAGGAAAGCAATCGAGGATGCAGAGAATGGGATTGGAATGAGCAGGTCTTTTTCCTCCGTAAAAGACCTGATGGAGGATCTGAATGCTGACGATTAGGTATCAGACGGCCTTCAAGAAAGACTACAAGCGGATTGTTCGGAGAGGCTATGATGTGCGGCTGCTGGAGGAAGTAATCACTATTTTGGCTGAACAGAAGCCGCTGCCAGAAATCTATCGGGATCATAACCTGTCCGGGGACTATATCGGATGCCGAGAGTGCCATATAACCCCAGACTGGCTCCTGATTTATGAGATCAAGAATGATGAGCTTGTTCTATGCTTAACCAGAACAGGAACGCATAGTGATCTGTTTTGAAGAAATAACGGGAAATGATATATAATTTATATATTGTATATATAGTATATAATAATGCGGGAATACCGCCAATCGACAGGATCATCCGTTGACAAAATCAGCGGAATCTGCTAAACTACAGTTGACCGAGCAAAGGCGGTTAAGAAAACTACACAAGGCGTAGCGAAGCCCTCCAGAAGTTGCAGCTTCTGGAGGGCTTCTTGTCCGTTATCGGTGGACCAGACCGTTGGGCCGGGTGCTGCGGAGTCAACTATCTCCATCCAGCCACTTGCAGATGTAGTATGAAACTACTCCTGCCAGTACGGAGATAGCAAAGGCGGTTAAGTACGACAAGGCGTTCACCTCCTTCCGCTGGAAGGAGTCGCAGCGTGAGAATTATATCAAAAATAGGCGAAAAATTAAAGGGTGGAGCGAAAATATAGAAAAGGCAACTGGCAGTTGCTTGCTAGTAAACTAAATGTGGTTTACTGAAAGTGAAGTGTTAATTAAAATTATGGTGGCGAAAAGCCAATAAACAAAATTATTGATGAAACGAAAGGAGCGCGATTAGAATGAAAAAGGTGTTTTGCGTTGTATTGGCGGTTCTTATGCTATTCACGATGCAGATTCCAGCAATGGCTCATGGGGAAAATATTTGGGAAAGTCAAGCCGACTTCGCAGAAAATTCTGCTCTTGTTAAGGCAGAAGATTTAATGGGATTTTCTTTTGACCGTACAAGCGTTACGGCAGAAAGTGTGCGCCTTGCCGGTTGTGAGTACACCGAGATGACAGATCAAAACGATGTTAAAATTACTGTAGATCAGAGCGGTAATCTTGTTCGATTCAATTCCATATATGCAAAAAAGACGGAAAATAATATGCCGGTAAGGGAAAAAAAGAATGCTGCTGTGGTGAAAGAAAATATTGCAGATCTTTTTTCGATAGATCAAACTTATGAAGTGACGAGTCTGGAGAACTACGGTGAGTATGGTGGCTATTCGTATATCAAGGAGTATCAAAATGGACTTCAAAATCCGTTTGAATCTGTAAAAGTCACATATAACACACATACGGGTGATGTTGTTATTGCTACGAAGTTTGACCATGCACCGAACAGCACAATGGCTCAGATCGATGAGAACGAGGCAATTACTGCAGCGGCACAGTCGGAGTATTATGCAGCAGAAAGCACAGTATCGTCTTGCGTTTTAACATTTATTTTGCCTAGTATGTTTTCAAACGAAAAGGTTGCGAGATATGGCAGCGGTGATCAGGCAATCCTCTGTTATAAAATTGTATATGATGGTGGATATATAATTTACGTTGATGCGATGGATGCAGAGCCGATAGCTGTAGATGAAATTATGGCATATAACTCTGCAAGTTTTACAATTAAAGAAGTTAGCGCAACAACAAATCCAAATGCCTATAATAGAAGACCGAGTACCCCCCAAATGTGCAGCGAACTTAATGCGTATCGGGTTGAAAATATCGAACTCTCTGAAAGTGGATTTGCACGACTTGGTTACACTACTGTAGATCAAGATAATCCATATGAAGATGCTACAATTAATGAAGATGTAGCGACATTCCTTGATGGCGACAGTTCGTACGGATTCTATTTTTGTGGACATGCAAATAGTAATGTGCTTGCATTTAAGTATAATACCATCTTAAGAAGAACGAATGTTTCTGGCAACTGGAGATTTGTTTTTCTTGATGGCTGCGAGACGGCTGTAGATACTGGATGGGCAGAACAATTCAACATCTATGGCCGATCTGGACGGGCGTATTTGGGGTGGTTTGATACTGTCCAACTTGTATATACACATCAATTTCAAGACTATTTTTGGCCGAGAGTCGGAAATAAAGCGATTCAGGCATTGGCACTAGATGCAGCAAATTCTGTTCCGGGGCAAGGAACAACACCAATCCGCTTTTGGGGCGATACGAGCTATACTGGAGTAGTAGGATAATTATGAGAATATCAAGGAGAATTGTTTTAGCGGTAATTCTGTGTATGGTGGTATGTTTGGCTGCGTGCAGTAAAATAGCTCCAGAAACAAGTAAGGACTATGATAATGAGAGCAGCATTCCCACACAAGAAAACCAACAAAGACCGCTGGATATTCCGCAGCTTGAGACAGATAATAGTGAAACGAAAAACGAAGAAAATCAGATGGAAATAGGTGAGCCAAAAGTCGAAGAAAAACAGAATCAACCAGAATATTCGAATGCGATCACTTTGCGGATGAATGACAAAGAATATAGTTTGGAAGCAGAGGACGCAGAAAAAGTAAAAAGAATATTAGACTTAGATAATATGGAGAAGGCTGGAGCCGACGAAACAAGTGAGTCGTTCTGTGCGTATGAATTTGTAAATGAGAATAACTATTATGGAATAACGCAGGATTTGATGAAAATAGAAGCGGTTGGAAAAGGCGAAAGTGATGATGAGTATAGTAATTATACGAAACAGACGACAGAAGAAGAGCGTGAAATTTTGGGAAATGTGATATCAAAGTATGAGTAAGAGATAATAGAGAAAAAGACCGGCGGGAAAACCGTCGGTCTTTTTTTATACTTGACAATATAATTTGGTTATATAAAATATATAATATATATAAAATATGCAAATTAAATAAAAGGAGATGCTGCAATGAAAGTAATCGCAATAGCAAATCAAAAGGGCGGCGTGGCGAAGACGACCACGACGCACAATTTGGGTGCTGCGCTGGCTGCTGCTGGAAAGAACGTGCTGCTGATCGATCTGGACAGTCAGGCCAGCTTGACGATCAGCGTCGGCATGGAGCCGCTGGAGGTTCCGAAGACGATTGTAGACGTTCTAAAGAAGGACGGCGCACCGATCCGCGAGTGCGTACAGAAAATCAATGACCGGCTGCACATAGTGACGTCGATTATTGACCTGGCTCCGATGGAGATGGAGATGCTTTCGCGGGCGAGCCGGGAGAAGATCCTCGACCGGGCGCTGAAGCCGATCAAGGACAGCTATGATTACATTCTGATCGATTGCCCGCCGCAGCTCTCGATTCTCACAATCAATGCGCTTTCCTGCGCGGACGGCGTTCTGATCCCTGTCAAGACGGACTACCTGGCATACCGTGGACTGACGCAGCTGCAGGACAGCATCCGGGAGATCCAGGAGCTGATTAACCCGGATCTGAAGGTGCTGGGCGTGATTGCGACACTCTACGATGCGCGGGTATCGGACGATAAAGATATTCTTGCATTGCTGAAGGAAGAGTATAATCTCGTCGGTGTTGTGAAGCGGCTGGCGGTGGCGAAGAAAGGGATTTATGATGGTCTGGCGGTCGTGGAGCAGGCACCGAGCAGCGAAATTGCGAAAGAATACACGGCAATTGCGAAGATGATCATAAACGGAAATTTCGACCGGGAGGATATTGAAAATGGGTAATTTGAAAGATCGTGAGAGCCGGCGCAGAGCGTCTGTTGTTGGAAGTATCATTGAGCAGCAGCCGGCAGAGGAAACGACGCAGCGTAGTGCCGGCCGCGGTCGACCGAAGGAGGATCGGGAACTGCGGAAGCGGGTGAGCTTGTCTGTGCTGCCGAGCCTGTATGAAGATATTCAGAAAATTGCCTATGTCGAAAGGCGCAGCGTCAGTGAGCTGCTTAGTGATCTGATGGTGCAGTATCGAGATCAGCAGAAATCGGTGCTTTCGGAGTATGAAAAGGTCAGAAAATGAAAGAGGCAACTCTGAGTTGCCTAGATGTAAACCACTTGTGGTTTACATCTGATGGGGTTTGAATATAGAATCAGGAGTGTAAAGCACATGACCCTTAGAGAAAAACTGATCGTATTAAGAGATAAAGCTGGAATCTCACAAATGACGCTGGCTCATCAGCTCGGTGTGTCCAGGCAGGCGGTTTCTCGCTGGGAAAGCGGGGATGCAACGCCATCAATGGACAAGCTGAAGGCGCTGGCGAAGATCTACGGCGTATCGTTGGATTGGCTGTGCAGTGATGCTTCCGATGCTGGCGCGTTGGTACAGGAAAAGAACCTAGACGAGCGCGATCCAGTATGCAACAGCGAGTTACCTACAGAAGATAAGCCTAAAAAACGCAAAAAATGGGCGATTATCATCGGGGTAATTATAGTGGGTGTGCTTCTTTCTGCTTATGTTGTATTGAGTAAAAAAGCAGGATCGTTTTTGAGTACGGCAAAACAAATAGATGATTTAGAAGAAGAGAATGTAGAGAACGCACCAGAAAGTGGTTTTGAATTTGACTGGCAGGGGGAATGAATGATGAAATTAAGAAGAACGTTGTGTTTTGTAGTGGCGATTTCCATTGTTTTTGGCTGTGTTGGAATGGTGGCGGCGGAAGATGTGCCGAAGGTTGCTGCTGTGGAACGAGCAACCGGGAGCTTTAAGACTACGGTAAAGCCAGGGGTGATTGCGAAGCGGACGACGAAGCTTCCTTTGGAGGCGGGCGAAGAAGTAACAATTAAGGCAACGTATTCACCGTATTCGGTGAGCGTAGATGTTGGCTTAATTGATTCGGATGGAATTTTTCATTTCATAACTGTCAGTGACGGGATTATTGACGAAAAAATTGCTGTTACAGAGAGAGGTAACTATACTTTTGCCATTAGGAATAATGGTAGCGTAGATATTGAAGTTTCTGGGTATGTGAACTACTAAACTATTATACGATATCTTAAAAGCGGCCGCTTTTTTAGATATAGGAACCTGCTGACAAACCGTTTATTTTGCCCAATAATACAAATGAGAAAGGATGTAACCGATGAAAATTAAGAAAAGATCGATTGTAACGTTTCTCCTGCTGGTCGCAATGGTAGCGACTATGTGTGTTGGCTATGTAAGCGCGCATGGTATGGAAGAAGTTGCCGCAACATCCGATGACTTGTACCACAACTTTTGGCTTATGTGTCCTGCTGGGGGAACCACTGATCTTGCTACAGAGCAAAAAAAAGAGATTGACACAAGCTATGCGTATTATGATCTGAAACCGGTGACAAACACCACTGGCTTGTCCTTCTATGTTAATGTAAGATCTCAAAACGGAGCGACAATTGTTGGGTATGCAGAAGAACGGACTGGGGAAGGTGCGTTCTTTGTGAATTACCGACCTGGATACGGCATTTTAAATGAATACTATCGTCCATCTGCACAGACGGACAACGATGCTACAAAACCTGTTTACATTGAGGGAAAGTGGCGCCCGTAAAAAGTGATATCAGGGAGGAGAGCAATCTCCTCCCTGATATGTTAGTGTAACAATGGACGGACGTATAAGACGAGGTATTTACATGAAACGAAAGGTTATTTTTACGTGTACATTGTGCTTCCTTCTGTGCGTGTGTGGTTGTACGCCAAGAACCGCAGGCGAGATACGGCGCACAGATGAAGAAAGTCAAGCGGATGCAAATGCAGCAGGTGTTGTGCAGGGGGATTCCCTCAAAACACCTGTAGAAAATGAAGCTACAGAGTGGCCAACTGCGGAGGAAATCAGAACGACCATTGCAGCAGAACAGACGGAGGTCTATTGGCTTGCGAATGCAATTCAGATTCCTGAGCAGATGAACTGCTATACCGTTGATGCATTGGATATGGAAATGTTTTGGGACACCCTGAAAGAAAAACTGCAAAATGGCAAAGGTGCGATAGAGAGCGGCACATTGTCGATTTTTAATGGGGCGGAACAGATACAACCCGTTTTAGAAGAACTGAGCAGGGTAACCGGCACGGCATTTGTCGAGGTGAGTGTAGCGGAAGAAGATACAACAATTCAGTGCAGCTATGCGCAAGCTGTAGATGGCATTGTTTTGGATACAGAGGGATATACGCCGGGTGGAGGCTCAGAGGTGATTCCTGGTACACGAGTTGACGTGTACCAAGATGGACGTGTTTCTATCCAAAATCCATTGCGCGTGGGGCAGAAGACCCGGACATTGAGCAAAGCTGATTTAATGGATATAGAAGAGGTTCAAGATCTTTGTAGAATTTACTATGAAAACTGTGGACTGCCTTGCGTTACGGTTGTGACGGGGGGCGGACTGGTCTATTATAGCTCTGATGGGGAGCTGCGTCCGGCATGGAGTTTGGAAGAAACTTGGTATCCGTCGGAGAATGGGCATATTACAAGTCAGATGCTAGATGGACAAACAGGAGAATATCTGCGTCAGTAGGAGGCCATATGCTTCGCTATCAATTAAAAAACACGATCTATACGCCTGCTATGGCTGCTGCTATACTTGTTCAGTGCTTCTTTATGATGGTAGGACTATATCCAAAGGCGAACGCTGATATGGTATATAATTTGCAGCAATCAATGACACTGGGCTATGGATGGTTGTTTATCTCAGTCACATCAGTTGTGCCGCTTTGCTTTTTCCTTCACTTCGGTGGCAGACGGCAGGAGATTTATATGGCTGTTTCCCGCAGCACTTACCGTACCTATGTAAGAGCATCTGCACTGAACGCGGTTCTTTCTGGTATGGCGGTAGCCGTTGGCGCTTGCCTGCTTTTTACAATCATCTGCGGTATATGGAGTAGTGATATGACACCTTTCTTTGGAGTGGGGATGGGCGCACAGGAGGACGGTGTATGG
>ERZ506982.476-NODE-476-length-15097-cov-15.5784_pt1 | contig 15097 bp, 16 predicted proteins | sample MGYA00512886_ERZ506982 | MGnify/ENA metagenome assembly ERZ506982 | reverse complement strand
TCTTAACTGGAAATTATACCTGTAGATATTTTATAAGAGCATAAAGAGAAACTGCCCCCAAAAATTTTGTGGGGCTAGGCAAAGCCTAGCATTTTCTTGGGTACAAAAAAATTTCCAAATGTCCCACTTTGCCACACAAAAACCGTATTAAAACCGTATATAATCCGATACTTTGTCGACGGTTGTTTTCTTAATTTTATCACACATTTTTTTAACCTCAAACTATTTTTTTATAAAAAAAATGGATCTACTGCTCCATAAATAAATAATCCCCCTAAAATATAAAGAGTATTTTTAATCTCAATTTGTAAACATCACTAAAAAAAATTTTTTTCAAAAGGGTTTGGGCAGCTCTCCCAATAAATAATTTAAAATTTAAGTAAAGCTTAATTTTAAATTTATAGGAAGTGTGTACACACTTCCTATGCTTGCTATTCTTCTAATTTTTAAAATACTTTTTCAATACCTCGTTTAGATGGAATATGATAGCCATTTCTAACTTGTATAAAACTACCACATCCACAACTACATTTTATAAATATAACTTCTAATTCTTCTGTCTTTGGAAGTTTAAGTTTTTCTCCACACATTGGACATAAAAAATATTTCTTTTTTTCTAACTTCATAATTTTCCCCTTACTAAAAAATACTCTATAAATCTACTTTGAAAAAATCTTAAAAAATTTTATTTTTTCATTTCTTTTTTGCTCCATTTTTTCTTTTAGATCTTGAAGCTTATTATCTACTTCTTCAAAATGTTCTGCTAAATATAACTGTTGTTCACTTTTTTTCTGCTCTTCCTTTAAAAGTATCTGACTATTTTCAATTAACTTATGCAATTCAGATATTTGTTTGTCTTTTTCATCTAATTGCTTTTTTAAAAATTCATTTTCAGAGTTTAAACTATTTAAATATTCTTTATTGAACTCTTTTAACTCAAGTTTAAACTCTTTAAAGTCAGTATTTTTAATGCTTATATCAAAATCTTCTCTCTCACTATTTAAACCGTTAGTTAAATCTTTTAATTTATCATCATTTAAGTTTAAACCTTTAAATATTAAATTAATACCTTCATCTGAAATATAAGTAATACCTTTATTTTTAACCACATACTTCTCAATTTCTTTTAACTTAATTTTATTATAAATACTAACTTTACTTAAACCAGTTAAAACGGATACTTCTGCAACACTCCTCAACATCCCTTAAACCCTCCCTTTTAGAATAAACCCGATATATAAACTAATTCAATAAATCTCTTAAAAATCCTGTCTACCTATTATTAATCAATCCATTCTTTAATCATTTCCAATAATATTTTATCTCTATCTAATCCAGTTTCATCTACCTTCTTAATAAACTCATTATAAACCTCATTAGGAACTCTAAAATTTATTGCTTTTGTTGAAGATCTTCTTCTCTTACTAGACTGTATATTAACTTTTATTTTTTCTTTAATTGCTGGAATATCTTTATCATTAATACCACCTAAAAATTTTATAGCTTCTTCTTCTGTATAAAAAGTCTTATATATACTAGGATAACCTAATAAAAGTTCTTTACACTCACTCCAGGTTCTAACTATCTTATTTTTAACACCTTTACCTTCTTTAATAGCATAATACTTTTGTTTTTTCTTTTTACTCATATTCTTATAACCCCCATCGCTCGCACTAAATTTTCATATTTTTTAGTTGACTTTTAAGTCAACATCAACTATGGTTTGGTGAATTAGGAAACGGCTCGCTCCCCCCCTTGCAATTAATATAACATAAAAATACTAATTGCAAAGGGGATAAGCAAGCATGATATTATGGCTTGGAGCCATTGAGGTATCCGTGTCGCATTTATCCCGTGGCTTCCAACCACTATGTAAATCAATCTCGTTTAGGTCTGGTATTATCGAGCATACTACCATGTAACTTTCTACACACCCCTAGGAGCTAATGCAAACTCCACCAGGACAGGCACTCCACTACTAAAAACTAACTTTAATAGTTTGTCTAAAAATAGCACCTCCCCATCTAACGGCGCTATCCTCGGTGGTGAGCCGAGTAGTTTTTTATAGTGTTATTCCTTAACCACTTACCATACAGGATTTTTCAGTATTTAATTTATGAAAAACTTGTCTTAATTTTTATTTAGTTAAATAAAAAAGCCTTTTAGTAAGGTTTTACCATACTAAAAGGCTTGAAAATTCTTCTTTAATCAGTTATACTTTATTCATAATATTGAATAAAATATATTTTATAAAGTAGCTTTCGTGCTTGGTTTTATGTGTGAGATATAACCTTGAACGTAGTTACTAACTAAATGAAGTTCTTTTCTAACAGCTTTCTAGGTATTGCAGTACCTTGTAAAGTTCGGCTCATATGTTAGTTTGCAGACTAATATATGAGAGTTGAATAAGAGCTTTTTTTATTTAAGTTTAATTCCAAATTTAAGTTAATTTTACCCTGTTTTTCTGCATAAAGCAAGATTTTTTTTTGTTGTACCTTGTTGTCAACGCTTGAATTTACTTACTTATACTCATATTTTACTTATCTCTAAATTCCTCTATATCTCGTTTTTTTCTCGATTTACTTAATTCTTTTTGTTGTTCAGACTCTCTATGTATTAATACTACTGGCTTTATTTTATCACTTTATTGTAGTATTATGAGCTATTGTTTACAACTTGATTTTAGAATTATCCCTTTATAATTTCCATAGTTTATAATACATTTTTGCTATACCTTTCGACTTACAATATACTATTATTTATAGTTGATTTTTTAATACAACATAAAGAAAAAATAAATAAAATTGAACATAAAATTAATAAATTAAAATTACAAAAACAAATAATCCTAGCTCGTGAAAAAAGGATAAAGAAAAGCTCTTACTAGAAGATTAATTCAAATATGCGCTATTATTGAAAATATAGGTATTGATAATGTAGAATTGACCAATAAGTTCAAATCCTACTTTGAAGCTAATGATAAATCCAAAACTTAGCTTAAAAAATTTATATCCAAAAATAAATAATTAAAATATATTTAGAAATTCTCTCTATTTATATAATGCTCAAGTAAAAAACAATTTAATTAGTGTTAATTTCTATTCTGACTTTTAATACTGTATATGGGGTAGCGTCCGGAAAATGCGGATTTCACACGTTAAGAGCATTTTCCCCGCTGATACCAATGGTTTGCAGACTTTTTACAAACTATTCTTATACTCTTTCAATAATTTATAATAAGTTGTTTTCTTTAACCCTAAAATCTCCATTGCTTTTATATTATTTATAGTTCTATTTTCAACTAATTTGATAACACTACTCCACTCTTTAGGATATTCTGTTTTCTTACGTCCAAATTTAACACCTTTTTCTAATGCTAGTTTAATTCCTTCTTTTTGTCTTTTTTCTCTTTTTTCAACTTCATCTTGGGCCATCATAGTATAAAGCTCAATTATTATGTTATTAATGGTTTCTAACATCAAATTATCATTTGTATTTAATTGTGTTGTTGGGAGATTTAAAGCTACTAATCTAACATTATTTTCTTTAAAATGTTGAATTTCCTTCAGTGTTAATCTTTTATTACGCCCTAATCTATCAAATTCATGTACTACTAATGTATCCCCAGATCTTATGGTATCTTTTAACTTAGTGTACTCAGGTCTATTGAAATTTTTCCCAGTTGATTTATCACAATAAATTCTTTCACAGCCATAATTTTTAAGGCTTTTTATTTGTCTATCTAAATTTTGCTCAGTAGTTGAAACTCTACAGTATCCTATTAACATATTTTTATTCCTTTCAATTTGATATTTGTAAATATAATACACTATAATGGTTCATATAACTATAGATTTATTAACGAACTGAAAAATAAAATTTTTTAAAATCGATTTTGGGAATTTTACTTACTTTTTTACATATTCATTTTTAGTTCGTTTTTGTAGACAAAGACGAACTTTGCATTTAGATTAAAATATTTGATTTGAAAAATAGGGAGAAAATATTATGAGCATACAACGAGGAAGGGAATTATTCAGTAAAGAACAAAGAAAACTTTTTATGAAATATCCTGAAGATGAATGGACTATAGGGTCTTACTATACATTTTCAAAATATGATTTAGAAACAATTATGAAACATAGAAAAGAAGAAAATAAGCTTGGTTTTGCAATACAATTAGCTGCTTTGAGATATCCAGGATGGTCTTACAGTTCAAATAAAACAATCCCAATTGAAATCATTCAATATATAGCTAACCAAGTTGGTACAGTTCCTAAGGCTCTTAAACTATATTCATTAAGGAATAATACTTCAAGAGATCATATAAAAGAATTGAAAAAGGAATATGGCTATAGTTCATTTTCAACTAATGACTCTAAATTTTTATTAAAATATCTTGTTAATTTAGCATTTGAAAATAATGATTCTTTATTTTTAATGAACCAATCTCTGGAGTATTTAAGAAAAAAGAAAATTATATTGCCAGCAATAACTACACTTGAAAATTTAGTATGGGAAGCAAAAAATAAATCTGAAAAATTTATTATAAATACAATCGTAAGTTCATTAAATCCAACTCAAAGAAATAAGTTAAATGATATAGTATTTTTACAGTCTGAGAAATTAAAAGGCAAAACTATTTTAGGTTGGTTGAAGGAACCTATTGGTTCCCCTTCTCCTGATAACTTTTTAAAAGTTATTGAAAAATTAGAGTATATACGATCATTAAATTTAGAAAATACTCAATTAGTCAAGGTTCATAAAAACAAGATTAATCAAATATATAGTCTTGCCCAAAGATATGAACCATATGCCTTTAGAGAATTTAATATTGATAAAAGACATATGTTACTTTCTGTATTTTTACTGAATTTAGCTAAGGATTTAACAGATAAAGCTTTTGAAATTCATGATAGATTGATAATTAATCTAATGGCTAAAGGGCGAAAAGCTCAAGAAGAAATTCAAAAACAAAATGGTAAAAAAATAAACGAAAAAATAATTCAATTCACTAGCATTGGTAAAGCTTTAATAAAAGCTAAAGAGAATGATCTAGATCCATATAAGGTTATTGAAGAAATAATGGATTGGTCAACACTTGTAAAATCAATTGAAGAAGCCAAAACACTTACTAGACCGGAAGATTATGACTATTTAGATTTATTACATAGACGTTATTCATTTTTAAGAAGATATACTCCAAAATTATTAAAAGTATTAGAGTTTAAATCTACAAAATCAAATGAACCAATACTAGAATCAATTGAAATAATAAAATTTTTAAATGAAAGTGGAAAACGTAAGGTTCCAGATAATTCTCCAGTAGATTTTATATCTAAGCGTTGGAAAAATCATGTTTTTGAAAATGATGGCTCTATAAATAGACACTATTATGAAATGGCTGTATTGACTGAGCTAAGAGATCGTGTTAAAGCTGGTGATATATCTATATCAGGTAGTAAACAGTACAAAGATTTTGAGGATTATTTATTGTCAAAAAATGAATGGATTAACTCAAAAGAAAATAATAAATTATCTGTAAGTTTATCTTTTGATGAATATATACAAGATAGACTAAATAGCCTTAATGAAAGACTTAGGTGGCTATCTAAAAATATGAAAAATATCAGTACTATTTCTATTGATAACTGTAAGATTTCAATAGCTAGATTAGAAAATATTACTCCTAAAGAAGCTAAAGAACTTAGTTTTAGCCTATATAAGCTTTTACCTAAAATTAAACTTACTGACTTACTTATGGATGTTGCAAGAATAACTGGATTTCATAAAGAATTTATTCATGCATCCACTAATAAAAAGCCTGATACAGAAGATACTATTTTAATTATGGCTGCTTTATTAGGAATGGGGACAAATATTGGATTAAGCAAAATGGCTGATGCAACTCCTGGAATTACCTATAAACAATTATCTAGTGTTTCTCAATGGCGAATGTACGATGACGCTATGTCTAGAGCACAAACAGTATTAGTAAACTATCATAACAAGTTGAAACTTGCTAAGTATTGGGGTGAAGGAAACACTTCATCTTCAGATGGGATGAGACTTCAGCTTGGAGTATCTTCACTACATGCAGATTCTAATCCTCATTATGGAACCGGAAAAGGAACAACAATATACAGATTTACTAGTGATCAATTTTCTTCTTATTACTCAAAAATTATAAATACTAATTCTAGAGATGCTACTCATGTTTTAGATGGATTATTAAATAATGATACTGATTTAAATATAGAAGAACATTATACAGATACAGCCGGATATACAGATCAAGTATTTGCTTTGACATATTTACTAGGATTTAGATTTGCACCAAGAATTAGAGATTTATCTGATGTTAAATTATTTACTTTAAATAAGTGTGATAAGTTTTCAAATTTAGATGGAATTTTAAAAGGAAAAATTAATGAAAAAATTATTAAAGATAATTATGATGAAGTATTAAGATTAGCTAGCTCAATAAAGGAAGGGACAGTTACATCATCTCTGATAATTAGTAAATTAGCTTCTTACTCTAGGCAAAATAGCTTAGCTGCTGCATTAAGAGAAATGGGTAAAATAGAAAAAACTATATTTATTTTAGACTATATTTCAAGTGAAGAATTGAGAAGAAAAATTCAAAAGGGGTTAAACAAAGGAGAAGCAATGAATGGACTTGCTAGAGCAATATTCTTTGGTAAACAAGGAGAACTAAGAGAACGAACTATGCAAAGCCAACTTCAAAAGGCAAGTGCATTAAATTTAATAATAAATGCTATTAATATTTGGAATACATTATATTTAGAAAAAGCAATAAATTATAAAGAATCTATTGGTGAATATATTAATTATAATTTAATTTCTCATATCTCGCCTTTGGGTTGGGAACACATAAATATGTTAGGGGAATATACTTTTAATTTAAATGAACTAGAATCTACGGAACTATATAGACCTTTGAATATCTAAAAAGTCTGCAAACCATTGGTATCAGCGGGGAAAATGCTCTTAACGTGTGAAATCCGCATTTTCCGGACGCTACCCCTATATTAAATTTATAATAAAATTTAATATCATATAAAATAAAAAAGAGAGTTAAATATTCAACTCTCTTATAACTTGTAGCATTACCCCCACACATAAACTACTACATAAAAATATTGCTATTATCAGTTATTTAAATATATTTTTTCTTCCATTTCTATCTCATGAGAATGTGTATTATCATCATTACAACTAATACAAGTATCATTATGAATTTCATCAACATACTTAATATAACCTACTAAATATTCTGCATTAACATTAGGAAGATTTAATGTTTGTATTATAGTTTCATCATTTATTCTATGTCCTGATATGTTTTCTATTTCATTTCCATTATTATCTTTAAAAGTGACTATTGCTTTTGGAAGATTTTTATCACGTTTTACTGTAATTTTTAATTCATATGGTGTAAGTTCTATATCTTCTATTGATGTACCATCTGTTATTATATTTTTTATATCTATATTTTTACTTTCTGATAAATCCTTCTTTACGGGAACTTCAAACTCCCAGCTTCCATTATATTCTTTTGTTTTATTAGTTGAATCTATTTCATCAACCATAATTATTTCAATAGAGTTTAATTTTACTTCTAAATTAAATTCATCAACTGGTATTGCACCATTAAACAAATCACTTATTCTATATTTTTCCACTATAAGCAAAGTATTTTCATCAATAAATGAAAAATTATCCGTAAAAGTGGAAATACTGCTTTCTGAATCCGTATATTTTATCTGACCCTGTAATGATACTTTATGAATATCACTTTCTTTTATGTTAAATGTATCCTTATTTAAAACTTTATATGAAATACTTATATAATTATCATCACAAGCCACACTTTCAATAGTAATGTTTATATTATTAGAATTAATAGTTTGATTTACGTTTGTTTCAATATCAGATATTTTTGAATTCGATAATAACTTAGTTTCAAAATACTTAAATATACTTTCAAATGCATTTCCTTCACTTGCACTCGCTAAATTAGAATTAAAAAATGCTCCTATTATAAATATAGATAGTATTGCAATCATACTACAAACTTTTAAATAATGCTTCTTCACCTTTTTCTCCTTCTCCCTTTTTAATTTATTTATACCTTTATCTATAAATTCATCTATATTATCAGGAATCTCTATTTTATCTAAATCTCTATTAATCATTTAAATATCCCTCCTTTAAAATTTTGAATAAAGCTTCTTTTGCTCTCTTTAGATTTGTTTTTACAGTATTCTCTGATAAATTTAATGTATATCCTATTTCTTTAATTGTTAAATCATTAAAGTATTTCATTATAATTATTGTTTTATAATTATTTTTCAGTAAATCAACCGCATTATATAAATCAAGTTTCTCATCAATGTTTATCGATTTATTATTAATAAATATATCATCATTATTGATAACATCATAATTATCTATATGTATTACTTTTTTTCTTTTTTTTAACTCACTAATAGTAATATTAACCAATATTCTAGTTATCCACTTTTTGAATGCTAATGGTTCTTTTAATGATTTTATATTTTTAAATGCAACAATTGTAGTCTCCTGAATTATATCTAATGCCATATCTTTGTCACGTGTATGGATATATGCCATTTGATATAAATGCCTTTTATGAAGTTTCATTAAATTTGCAAATGAATCATAATCACTATTAATTGATTTAACAATTAAGTCATATTCATTTAAGTTTATAGTTTTTATATTGTCATACTGATATATTATTCCCTCCATAAACTTAATCCTCCTATTAATTCTTATATACTTATAGAGTTATTTAATATAAAAAAGGTTTCAAAAATTTTTGAAACCTTTTAATTTATTTTATACTCAAATATAATTTGATTATATATGTCTTTATAGTAGTTCACTGCCTCAATATTATCAAATACTTGCTCATACGAATTTATCGTTTTATATATATCAATATCATCATATATTTTATAAGATATATCTTTATATGCTTTAGGAAACTTTCCTAAATATACATTATGGTAAACATATAATTCATCTGAATAATCTACATTATTCGCTTTATTTAATAATACTATATACTCTTTGTTTTGATTCATAAAATTATATCCATTTATACTTGATACATAACTTAAATTACCTTCTTCAACATTTTCATAAAATAATGATACTGGTTCAATAATATTTAAATACTCTTCACATTCTCCTTTAAGTATATTATCAACTTTTACTTTAGTTATAACTGAATCTCCTAAAATAACACTATCACCTGTAGGTGTTACTATAGCTATAATATCACTCTCTTCCTGAAGCTCTTTAAAACTTTCCATTTTAATATCCTCCTCATAATTAGGGTAAAATGGATAATTATTAAGTTTCTGTAATACTTCTGATAAATTACTTTCTTCATTTATTGATATTCTTGTTAATATTGCTATAATAAAACTTAATATAATAAATAAAAATATTAAAACAGTAAATTTTTTATTTTTAATAAATTGCATATTTACTCCTTAAAACTCATCTATTTTTAATAAATCAATAACTTCCCCATTTTTTAACATATAAACATAATCACATATAGACCTCAATTCATCCTTATCATGACTCGAAATTAATATAGTTGCTCCGTTATTTCTTTGGGATATTAAAATATTACTAATTTCACTTATAGACTCTTCATCAATTGCATTAAATGGTTCATCTAAAATTATTAGCTCTGGATTCCCTACAATAGCTTGGCAAATTCCGAAACGTTGTCTAAACCCCAATGAAAACTCTTTTATTTTTTTATTTTTATATTCATCCAATCCAATCTCTTTAAATAAAGAGTTTATTTCATTATCTGATAAATTATTTTTATTCATCTCTAATAATAATTTAAGATTATCAAATGCTGTCCTATTTGGCCAATAACCTGGTCCATCTATTAATATTCCACAAGAATCAGGAAACTCAATATCTTTTCCTAGCTCTTTATTTTTTATATATATTTTACCTTCGGTAGGTTTTACTAACCCACAAATTGTTTTAAAAAGTAACGTTTTCCCTGAACCATTCTTTCCCCAAAATCCATATACTTTACCTTTTTCTATATTTACATTAATATTTTTAAGTAATATATCATTATCTATTTTCTTTTTTAAATTAATTGTTTTTATATAACTCATTATTAACTCCTATCAAAGATTATTTATTTTAAAATTTTATATCTTTTTTATTTATAGAATCTATAAGTTTTTTATTTATAACTTTTATTATTGATATAAAAATTATATTTAATATACTTACATACGTTATGTACTTTAAATTATAAATATTATTAGGATCAATAAAAACTAAATCTGTTATAGTATTAAACTTAATTAAATATTTAGATATATATTCTGGTAATATTACTAAAGCTAATGTTAATAAAGCTGAATATGTTTTATTTAATTTATTTATATATATAAAATTAAATATTTGATCAATAATCATTAATCCCATTATTTGTACTATTATAGAAAATGAAATAACTAAAATTTCTTTAATATAAATGCCTCTATAAACTATTCCAATAATAGTTGGTGGTAAACAAAATGAAGCAATAGTAATCATAATCAAAATATTAGAATTAATATCTATATATTTGAACCAATTACATACACTTTTACTTTTAATAAGTATTGATTTATTTTCAAATATTTTTAATAAATTGTATTTTAATGCTATAAAACAAGAAATAACAATTCCATATGCATAAAACACACTTATTCCAGAAAAATAAAAATTCAAGTTAGTTGTGGCTTCAACTTCCCGTGTAGACTTTGTAGAAATAAATTCTATAAATATAATCGAAATAAGAGATATAATAAAAACCTTACTTCTACAAATATTTTTAAAGTGTAAATTCATAATTCCTCCTATATCATAAAAAATCTTTACTCTTGTATTTTCTAAATAAAACAATATTGGCATATATTAAAATTAATATTGTTAAAAATAATAAATTATTATTTCCTAATCCGAATTGATAGTTTTGAATTAGAAAGTCATTCAATCCAAAAGCTTCAAATAAAATACAATGAATAATGTAAAAAATGAATACTGTAACATTAATAGTTAAAATATTATATTTAGTAAGTATACTAAGAGAAAATGATATTGTTGCCATAATAGAAGCAACTATTGAATTTATTAAAATTACAATTAAAATATATGAATATGGATATAAATTTTTTAAGTTTGAAAAAATAAAATTTTCATTATCTATTTTTTTGTAACTAGTTCCTAATACTCCTATATTTCCAAATGCTATATAAATCAATATTTCATTTAATAATAGAGCAAAAAAAACTGTAAAAAAAGTTAATATTATTACTGTTGACACCTTAGAAATAAAGTATATATCCCTACCACATTTTGCAATAATATATTTATGTAAATTATTCTTTTTATCATTATAATAACAATCAGAGCATAATAATGAGGATACTAAAGGTAATGTCATGATATATAATTTTATTATTTTCCTAAAAAATACTCCATTAATAATTCCCATATTATAAGATGGCATTACATTAAAATTAGTTACTCCATAAAACTTAAAACATGATAAATAAAATTGTAATAAAGGTAAAAATAATAATATCATAAATATTAATTTAAATTTTTTGCTACTAAAACAATTAATAATATTTAATTTTATTAAATTTAACAATTTAATATCGTCTAACTTCTCCTTCATAAAATCTCCCTATAAATTAATATTATTTATAAATCTAATGACATGATATAACAAAGCCTTATGAGCTAAAAATATCAATCAACTATATCTTAATAATAAAATAGGAGTATTTTCTTTACACTTAAGAAAATACTCTATTTCTAATCCTTAAAAAATATTATTAATGGTAATCTACAACTCCATCACAATATCCTGTATAAGTCATAGCCTTATGACTTTCTATTCCAAGTCTTACAGATTGCTTATAGTAAGCTCCTGGAGTATTAATTTGATAATAATAATTAGTATATTGGGTGTTTAAATTTTGCCAACTATTTTGAGTTATGTTCTTACCACTTCCATCTTCAATCCAAGCTGTAACATAGTTTGAAGAAGATCTATTATTCCATATACCAACCATACTATGTGTATTTGTACCAACTTTTTGTCTAGTAGTAAAATAATAATTTCCTAAATTAGGATATAAAGGAGCATCATACCAACTTCTAACAGGACTGCTCACTACATTACCATTAGGGCCTGTAGCTAATCCAACATCTCCACCGCAACGTGCTAAATCATTATTATTTAATTCTTTAGCATGTTCTTCACATAGAGTTATTTCTATATCATTATCTTTAATACAGTCATCGCACTCTAAGTATACTTCCTTATCATTAATATTTTCTGATGCATAAGATGCAACAGTAGGTGTTAACATAAGAGCTAATGCAATTGCTCCAGCTAAAATTTTACTTTTCATAAAAAAATCCCCCTAACTTAATTTTTCTTTTATATTTTATCAATAGATTTTATTTTATCTTGTAGAAAATTATCTAAAATAATATAATTTTTTGTAACATTTTTCGTCAAATTATTTTTTATACTTTTATTATTTTTAATAATCAATCATATATATTAATGCTATGTATCAAATAAATTGTTTATATACTGATAATAAAAAACTGCGCAGAATTATTTTTCTACGCAGTTTTTTCATTTTTATATTTTAAAATTTACGGTTTTAAGCCATTTGTAAGGGGTAAAAACACCACTCTAAGTTTAGCTCAAGTAAACTTTAACGTAAAATCGTATTTTTAACACTTTAATTATTTGTATTTATGTTAATAAATTAATTAAATAACACTTTGTTTGCTAATTAATTTATTAACATTATTGTTCGTTAATTATTTTATGAACAGTAGCAACACTACAATTCATATCTTTAGCAATAGCTCTGTAACTTTTACCTTGTAATCTTAACATTTTTACTCTAGCCTTTTGTTCTTCAGTAAACATTTCTTTTCTTCCAGCCCCACGTTCATTTTTTAATTTATTAACACCATTGTTTGGGTTTTCAATTGAAATTTCTAGCCTTTTTACAATTCCTCTATGTTGTTCTATTTCTGCTTTTAAATTATTTATCTCTCCTTTTAATTGGTTATTTTCACTCTTTAACCCTTCATTTTCTTTAAACAGCTCTTGGATAGTATTCCTATTCTTTTTAATAGTATCTTTTTTATCTTTAATACTTATTTCATGCCCTTTTATAACAGTTTTTAAATAGTCTATCTGCTTATCCATTTGCCTATACGTTGGACTATTTTCAAAACTATCATCAGTGATATTCTCCATCTGCTCTATTTGTTTATTCCTAGCATTAATTATATCCTTATATTCATTTAAACGCTTTTCTAAATCTACAATAATTTCTTCTAATCCTTTAATAGTTTTTCTGGCCATAAATACTCACTCCGTTAATTAATTAATTTATTAACTTAATGATAACATTTTTCTAACTATTGTTCAATAATTAATTTAATAACAAAATTCAATTTAAATTCATCTATTAAAAAATAAAAAAAATTGAAATTTCATAGACATCATGAAATTTCAATTTTTCATTTTTTCTATTTTACTGCTTTTAACTTTTCAATATCTTTATAATTATTAGCCGTAACTAATTCAACAGTCGATAGATCTTCTCTTATTCCATCAACTTTATTTAATATCTCATTTCTAAACTCTACTAAATCAGCAGTTTGCTCTACAACTCCATCAAGCTTCTTTTCAATTATTTTTTGACCCTCTTTTAAGTCTTTAACTTCATCTTTTAACCCTTTAATATCTAATTGAATAGACTTCAAAATTTCTAATATTTCTTTTTCCATATACTATTTCTCCTTTAAATGTATTTAAGTTTTAGTTTACTTAATCATTATATCATAAAAGGACACCTTTAAAGATGTCCTTTACGGAGCAAATCTTCTATGGAAAATTTGCAAACTAAAACTTATATAAGTATATCATTTTTATAAATAACATTCTATTAAACTTTTAAAAAGTTTAATAGAAAAATCCTACTCCAAACAACTGTTAATCTAAATAAAATTTAATTTAAAAATTATTTAGTCTTAAATACATTCTACCGCCTTACGCATTAACTTACTCATTCCTCTACTCTCCACTCCGTTACTTAATACTCCAGTTGGTCATCAAAAAAATATAATTAATACTCTCTATCTAAATCCTTAAGTTTTTTTACTTTAATATTTCTTATCTAAACCTCATACTATTTTCTCTTCTCTTATCTACAAGATCTATTGCCCTAGGTAATGCCGGTGCTATAATATCCTCTGTTGTTGCTAACCTTCCATACTCAGAAATTACAAAAAATCCATTAATTAATTCTAAAAGTATTTGAGTATTTCTTTCAGTATCATTACTAGATTTTTTAATTTCTTTCATATCAAATTTGATTTGTTCTGCTACTTCTTTTGCTATTATTTTAATCATAGCTTCTGTTGTAATATCTGAATTTTGTCTATGCTCTCTAATTATTAAATCTAATGCTTCACTACTATACTTTAAATTATTTTTCTCTTTAACTTCTTCTATGTACTCTACATTTTTTTCTGTCATTTTATATTCTTTTCTTATTCTTGCCATCTTAAATTTAACTCCTTTTACTTTTTTATTAAGGGCTTTGCCCTCGCTATGCTCACCCATAAACTTAAAAAAAGTTTAATCAAATCCAAATATGAATTATAAAATATCTTAACTGGAAATTATACCTGTAGATATTTTATAAGAGCATAAAGAGAAACTGCTATCAAAATCTTTGATAGGCTAGGCAAAGCCTAGCGTTTCTGTGCTATCAAAAAAATTTCCAAATGTCCTCCTTTGACGTATAAAAACCGTATATAATCCGATACTTTGTCGGTGATTATTTTCTTAATTTTATCATATATTTTTTTAATCTCAAACTATTTTTTTATAAAAAAATGGAGCCACTGTGGTGTTAGTATAAAGTAGTGGACACATTAAGACGAACTAAGTTAAAATAATATTTAG
>ERZ506982.438-NODE-438-length-16104-cov-4.51667_pt1 | contig 16104 bp, 20 predicted proteins | sample MGYA00512886_ERZ506982 | MGnify/ENA metagenome assembly ERZ506982 | reverse complement strand
AAGTTTGGATAAATTATTTTTTAATATTTTTTTTGTGCCTTGTGCAAACGTCATTAAAACATCTTGTCTTGTCATAAGATTCCCTCCTGTTCCAGATTATTGTATATTCATATATTGCTTTTAATTATAATAACATTTTTTGCTTAATAGTTCCATGTAAATCTTTCACAATTTGAAATTATCATTTTGAAAAATGGACAAGAGAATATTGTATTCAATCAGAAAGTTCCGGTAAATAGAATGCTTCTACTTTGACAGAATTTTCTTCATAATCTATTTCTATATAATAATCTCTCACAAAATATGATTTCCACTGTTTCTGCAGAGAATAAACTTCCAATGTTTTAAAATCAACTATGCAAAGTGGAATTGCATCTGTGTTTCTACCAGCTTCTTTTCTGTATTCCAAAGAATTCGTTATTTTCTCAAGACAATTCGGACATAGATGTTTTTCCAGTAGATCAGTGTTCAATCTATAATTCTCTGGTAATGTTACATCTATATTAGCCATTCCACGTGAAGGAGTTCCATCTGCAGAATATCGTATTTCTCCTGTGTTTCCAGAAAGAAAAGAAGTTGAAGTGTTTTTCTTTATTTCATTTCCATTCTCGTCATAATTTTTCAACGGAAAATCAATAACATACCAGTCATTCAATGAAATTATCCCAATAGTATCAAATTTTCGATAGTATTCCATAAGACTCTCTTCAGCATTTCCACACAAGTAACAGCCTTCCTTATTCTTCAGGACAGAGTGCAGATTATCAAATGTTACATCGGTTTGTTCAATCTGTTTTTCTGGAATTGAAGTTTCTTTAGTTTGTCTGTGATAGAATGCCAAATGAATAAAAGCAGCGGTAATAGCAATTACGCAGATAATTATGCCCAAAAGATAGTCGGCACGAATGCGATAGTATTTTTTTACTTTTTTCTGATGCATAAAAGTCGTCCTCCTGAAATATAGTGTACTTAAAATAAGTCCATTTGAATCATTCTATCATGTTTTGTACTTAAAATGTACTTGTAACATAAACTTATTTTGTACTTATAAAACGGAGAGGAAACCATATGGAAAAAGATAAACATCTGGGACTTAGAATTGATGCAGAAACACATGGAAAATTAAAAAGTCTCGCTGAATTTGACGGACGTTCCATTAATGGAGAAGTACTGTATCTGATTCGTCAGGCGATTGCCCAACACGAAAAAGAACATGGACCACTAAACAAATAAAATATTATGCATCGGAGCTGATGTTCCGGTGCGTTTTTTTAGTATCAAATGATGATACTTTAATGTGTGCATATGATACCATTTGCCGGGTATTTGAGATACCTTTGATACTTTATACTGATACAATGATTATGCTGGAAATAAAAGAACAGCAGGAAAACTTCATATGATTATTAGAAAAGCTCTTTCAGGTTAGTACCCTGAGGAGCTTTTTTTGTTGCCCTGAAATTTTTGATTTCCGGCCAATAGCCACAGGTCTGTCTGAAAGATCTGGTGGACTGGAAGGAAGTCAGTACGCATGATCAGAGGTACCAGAGAGAGCCGATCCCCTCCACTCCTGGATTTGAAACTCAAAACAAATTTCAAATCCAGGAGGAAAAGGCGATGTATGTAGAGCATCCATATAAATTTAACGATAAGTTTTATGCAAAAGTAGATGGTGAATTTTATGAGATTACAAGAGAAGTGGCAAAAGCAATGCTTTCAGCCTATCGTAATGAGATTTACAGAAGTAGAAAATGGAATCCAGAGGGATCAAAAGATATAAAAAGAAAAACGAAAAGAACGGAGATTTTGGATTGTGTTTTCAGCGAAAATGCGGATGGAATTGGAGTCGAAGATCTGCCGGATGTGCAGCAGAGGAGCGTCGAAGATATGGTTATTATGGAAACAGAAGCAGTTGAGTTACATAAAAATATCGAAAAACTTTCAGAACAGGAGCAATTCATTATTAAGTCAATTTATTTTGAAGGTATTAAGCAGGTAGATCTGGCGAAAATACTGGGAATTTCTAAAGTTCGGATGAGCCAGAAAGTAAAAGCAATCCTGAAAAAAATGCGAAAAATGTACGAGTCAGAAAATTAATAAGAGAGATGCTCTTAACTCTTTTGAATTATTTGTTTTTATAAAGAAAAATAAGCAATTTAGATGCAGGATTAAAACGCCTGTATTGGAGAAGTTGTGAAAAAAGGAGAATAGAGCATGAGCAAAGAACTGGAATATGCAAAGAAAATGGCATTGATTAGAAAATTATATCGTAAAGAGCTTTTGTCTGATAAAGAATATGAAAAAATAAGACGTAAGGTGATGGATAATTATCTGGTTGCAGGAGAACGAAGTGATGATTTAACGAAAGTAATTGTGTGATTAGAAATATGCCAAATAAAAGGATTTGACATTCGTTAACATTTAGTAATTCAGATAGAATGACAGAAAACAAAGAAAGGATTATGGGTATGAACGAAGTACAAGTTTTACATGCAACTAAAACTGCTCCAAATAGCCGGGGTAGAAGTAGCTATGCGGTTCAGCTTGATCGTATTCGTGTAGCTGCTTACTGTAGGGTATCTACAGATGGAGATGAACAGTTAGGAAGTTTTGAATCACAGAAACTTTATTATGAAGAGAAAATACGGCAGAATAAAGAATGGGCGATGGCAGGAATATTTGCAGACGAGGCTATTACTGGAACTAAAATTGATAAGAGAGAAGGATTTCAGGAGATGATTCGGAAATGTCAAAATGGTGAGATTGATATGATTCTTACTAAATCAATTTCCAGATTTTCCAGAAATACACAAGATACCATTAAGTATGTGCGAATGCTTAGAGACAAGAATATTGCAATTATGTTTGAAAAAGAAAACATTAATACCCTGGACATGAAAGGCGAAATGCTTTTGACAATTTTAAGTTCACTTGCACAGGAAGAAGTAGAATCTCTTTCCAGTAATGTGAAAATGGGATTGCAGATGAAAATGAAACGTGGAGAGTTGATAGGATTTAATGGGTGTTTTGGATATGATTACCATCAGGATACAAAAACAATTACAGTAAATGAGACGGAAGCTGAAACAGTCAGAATGATTTTTGATATGTATCTGCAAGGGTATGGCTGTGCTACAATTGCCAAACGTCTGGAAGAGAAGGGAATAAAAAATAAGCGAGGAATTGTAAAATGGCATGATAACGGTGTTTTGGGGATGATTAAAAATGAAAAATATAAAGGAGATATTCTTCTTGGAAAAACATTTACCGTTGATCCAATTTCAAAGCGTAGACTTGCAAATATGGGAGAGGAAAATCAGTATTATATCAAAGATCACCATGAAGCAATCGTATCAAGGGAAGTGTGGGATGAAGCACAGGAGACACGTTTAAAACGTGCACGACCGCAGACCATGCATACGACCGGAAATCGAGAACGATACACAAGACAATATACATTCAGCAGTATGTTGGTATGCGGATTTTGTGGCCATAAATTGACCAGAAGAACAAGGCATCAAACAACTACAACGAAAAAATTTGTGTGGCAATGTGCAAATGCAGTAAAGAATGGAATTGATGTTTGTCCAAATTGTAAAGCTATAGATGAAGTGATTATCGAAAAGGCGTTTTTAGAATCGTTTCATTTATTGGCAGATAATTATGATGATGTTCTTCAGTCAGTATTGGATACGATAAAAGATAGCCTGAAAGGCGATTCGGACTTAAAAAGAGTCAGGCAGGTAGAAAAGGATATTTCTACTATTGAATCGAGAAAAAATAAGTTAACAGATTTGCTGATTGATGGTATAATAGAACAGAAAGATTATGATACAAAAAAACTTGCGTTTCAGCGAAAACTGCAGAAACTCGAGGAAGAAAAAAAGTATTTAGCAACAAATATTGAGAAGAAAAAGAACATAAATAGGCGCATGGAGCTGCTTAAGCGGACACTGGAGAATGAAGAGATTCTGGATGAATTTGACAGAGTTGTCTTTGATAGCATTGTTGAAAAAGTGATTGTTGGTGGATATGATGAGGATGGAAATCCTTCTCCATATAAATTGGCATTTATTTTTAAATGTAATCAATCACTGAAGGTGGAAAATGCAAAAAAAGATTACAAAGCAAATCAGAAAGGAAAAAAGGTGTCATAAATGGAGCAGGGTAGAGAGATGTTATTGAGTAGAAAAATGTGCCCATTTGCTTATAACGGGGTAAATTATATGTTTTCTTTATGCGATAACGATGCATGTGGAGACGGTATGTTTGCTGTCAAGGAAAGATAAATAAGAGCTGAAAAGTGGCGTATTTCCGGGCTTTTTGCTAGGTTAGCATCATCAGAGAAGCCTTGCAGAAAGCTCGGTTTTCTTGTATGGAAACATATCTACTTTTCGGTCTGATTAAAGAAAAAGTGGATGACCGAAAAAATGCGGTAGGGTTTAGGCTGTGGATTAGATGTCATAGGTTGTGGCACTGGGATTGTTGTCAGAGACGACCGCAGTTCAAGCCACTCGATACTAAGGGGCAGACGTGGCAGTGGGATATATGACAGGAGGATAAACCGTATGAATGAAGAAAAAAGAAGTATTTGTGATGCTATATTTTCTGCAATTCAAGATGATATCAGAAATCTATGTGATACTGAGATTTTTACCCAATCAACATTTATGGAGTTGGGCGAATTTTTTTATAGGAAGCTAATAAATTCCGTGGAGGGAGCAACGGTTGATTTAATAAATACAGTTGTTTCAGTACTCAACAAGAATTCTAATCAAGCAGAACAGAATGAATACTATGAGAATTTATGTCAGGTATTAGGATTCGAGTTATTACCTAAAGAAGCTTACGATACCGTCTGTAGTAAATTCAATGAATTGTTTGTAACTAAGTTTAATAGTGTGGTTCAGAAATATAATTGTGAGATAAACAGACTTAGAAGTAGGCTTTCACAAACGAAAAGTGATAGTGACGCAATCAAAGAAAAAGAAGCATCGCTTTCTATAGTAAGAGATATTACTGAAGATGAAGAGAAACTTTACTGCTTAAGCGCTGAATGTAATTCGTTGCGTACTCGAAAAGAAATGCTGGAACATGCATTCCACTATGTGCAATCTGTTATGGGTGGATTTTGCAATCTACAAGACACTTCTGAAATTGATTATGCGATTAGAAAAACCGTTTTGTCAATTAGTAAAGAAGAAAGTGAAGGCATCAGAAACAGTTATTTTGACGTCTATAAAACATGTTTAGAAATATTTGAAGATGATATAGAACGTGACTATATGTTGTTTTTTAAAGTGAAAATTTATACTGCGATAGAAAAAGCCAATAAAAAGTACCATGAGGATTTTTATAAACTAAAAGAGGAAGAAGCCATTGAAGCGTATAAAGAATATATATCAGCAATTCCTAAGATTGATGATTTACATCATTGGCGAACAACTGATGCATCAAAGTATTCTGAAGTTTTATCGAGTTTGATTGAAAAATATGAGTTAGTAGATGACTTGAAGAAATTAATTAACACAAGTGTGTGTCTAAGAAAGCGCAAAACGATTTTATCAAAATCTATATGGCAATATGAAAATAAGGAATATGAGATTTTTAATAACCTAATTTCGATTTTGATTGAAGGGCTGTTTGCAGACTATTTAAAAGACACGACAACCTTTGCTCGTTTTACGAGAATGACAATATATGAAGATGCGGTTTTAAAGGATAAAATTAGATACTTGGCAGAATCTCAAAGTGATGTGTATCCTGAGTCAACAGAATATTTTATGTTCTATTTCAACAATCTCATAAGGAATCGGGTTGCACATGGAAGATATTACAGTAATCCATCAACATTAAATGATGAGATATTTGCAAAAGAGTTAATACTGGACCTGTGTCTATTGGTGCATATGTTTGTTAGGACGAGTGAAACAGAGCGAATGTATCGGTTTGTACATGGCTATCAAGCATATTATCAGAAGTTGATAAAAAATTCAGAACATCCATCATACGGAGCGTTGTTTAATGATATGATTGGTCAAAAAATTGTGTCAGAGTATGATGGGATAAGAAGTTATCGTCCTATGCAAGTAGCATACTGGCTAGTAAATCCTTATTATGAAAAAATATATGAACAAGTTGAAGATAAATCAGATTTATTATCTTTACGGGACGAATTCTTGAGTAAGGAATTTTGGGAATATGTTTATGAAAGACTTTCAGCAGTTAAACGACAGGGATATGATTATCTGAATATCAATAGAGAATTCTCCTCTGTGATTAAGGCCTTATTTAGATGTAATATTTCTAATGAAACTAAACAAATATTGGGGAAAGTAAACGCGTTAACAAACACAATTTTTGCATTATAAAAATAATCCTCCCAGCCATCATGGTCAGGAGGGTTTCGTGCGTCTATAGAGTTATGCATCCACATCAATGCTGACGCCGGATTTCAGTTCAACTGTAATGTGGTCATCCCAGATGGTGATCTGCTTGATCCAGCGTCGTACCAGCGCTTCATCGAATTCAGTAAGGAGGGCGGTCTGCTGTGAGATGTAATCCTGTAGGTCGTTAATTTTCTTTATCTGTTCATCCCTTGCGGCGGTGTCGACAGCGGTTTTCTGGCGGAGTTCTCGGAGCCTGAAGATTTCATCCGCTATTTCGTCGTAGTCTTCTTTGCTGTTGGCCTTCTGAATCAACTCTTGTTGCAGCGCCATCAGCTTTTCGTCAATGCTGTCAATGGCAGTTGCCTGTGAAGCACGGATGACTGCGGCAATGTTAAGCTGGAGCTGTGCCTGATAATTGCTTTTGTCGCCGAGCATTTGATTGATGGCTTTGACAACGGCATACTGAAGAACCAGCTCATTGATGGTTCGAGCGTGGCATTCAAGTCCGGTGGATTCCAGCCTGCTGATGCAGCGCCAGACAATTGATTTGACGCCACGGTTGTTCCAGTGGAGTCTTCGGAACATTTCGCCACATTCTCCGCAGATGACGATTTGGGAGAAGCAGTGGTTGCAACTATAGCTTCGTTTCTTGCCGTTGGCACTGGTTTTTACCACTCGTCTGCGGACAAGTTCTTCCTGTACCTGCAGGTAAATGTCCTTTGGAATAATGGCTTCGTGATCGCCTTCTACATAGTATTGAGGAACAAGACCGTTATTTTTAACTCTGGTAGTAGAGGTGTCCTTTATCGTCACGATCCACACTCATTCGATTGGCCATTAGCGGATAGAGAGCGATGACTTCACCTTTGCCATTTCGTATAATTTGCGCATAGGCATTTCCATAAAGGAGAAGATGCGTCATCAATGTCTCTCGGAAGACAAAGGATGTCATTTCCGGATTTGGCTCATCGTGAATTAGTCGATACAGAAGGTGCTTAATCGCTTTTTCTTTGCTGCCAGAGTCTGTATATTTATAGACATGGACCGGAAGCCTAGCGATGGACTCTGAAAGAATCCTGACGCAGGCATAGACTGTAGTCATTTGCATGGCGCTTCTTTCATTGACGGCTTTGCCGGAGTTGCTTCCACCAAAGAAAAAACGATAGGCACTGCCATTGGTGCTGTTGGTGGGCTTGTCTCTTGAGTGAAACAGTCCTGATAAAAATCCCATAAATATTCCTTTCTGCCGCAAAGGGCGTATAAAATTCAAAGTTTCGTCATAAAATAACCTATGCAAATGCTTGCAATCGCAAGCAAAAACGAATATAATAAAGAAAAAGGAGGCGATACTATGGCAAATACATCCGCTGTTTATGCAAGAATAGATACTAATCTCAAGGATAATGCTGAGAGTATTCTTTCTCAGCTTGGCATTTCTCCATCCAGTGCAATTCAGATGCTTTATAGCCAGATCGTACTGAAAAAAGGTATGCCGTTTGAATTGAAACTTCCTTCTTCTAAGCCATTAGCTGTTGGTGCAATGACCAAAGAAGAACTTGATGCAGAACTCCAGAAGGGTGTTGATTCCATCAAAGCAGGAAAGGTATATTCTGCAGATGAAGTCGACGCGGTACTTGCAAAGGAGTTTGGCATATGACGGATAGCTACAATGTCGGCTATTCTGTAGATGCACTTGGTGATTTACGTGAAATCTATTCGTATATTGCGAATGAACTTCTTGTTCCGGAGACAGCCGCAGCTCAGTTGGGGCGCATACGAAAGGAAGTTCGTTCATTGGATTTTATGCCAGCTCGTTATACGTTAGTTGAATGGGAGCCTTGGCATTCGATGAAAATGCATCAGCTTCCGGTAGACAACTTTATTGTGTATTATCTGGTTGATGATGAGAAAAGGACAGTTACAGTAGCACGAATATTCTACGGTGGTCGAGATATCGAAGGAATCATAAATTCAAATAAACAGTAATGGAGCTTTTTGTGTAAAAACAAGAGCTCCATTTTTATATGAATAAGATTCCTCTGTCATCGTAGACAGAAGCACCAGTATTGTTTCCGCAGCGGATCGCACGGTCAAGGCCCATGATGGTGGCAACAGCTCCGTCGATTTTTTCTGTGGATTTTTCTTTGTCTGCCTTTATATTGCCAGCTGGATCAGTGCGGATATAGATATTATCCATCATCCAACGGAGTACCGGATGACCACCGTGGGTCAGCTTTTGTTCTAGCGTTAGCTTCATAAGTTCCTTTGTTGGTGGGGACATATCCTTAAATCCCTGGCCGAAAGGAACAACAGTAAAGCCCATGCCTTCGAGGTTTTATATCATCTGGACGGCTCCCCAGCGGTCAAAGGCAATCTCTCTAATATTGAATCGTTCTCCAAGACGTTCGATGAATTTTTCAATGTAACCGTAGTGGACGACATTTCCATCGGTAGTTTGCAGAAAGCCTTGTCGTTCCCAGACATCATAAGGGACATGGTCTCGCCTTACTCGAAGCTCCAGCGTATCTTCTGGTATCCAGAAGTACGGTAAGATGCAGAACTTGTCATCTTCATCCAGCGGAGGAAATACCAGAACGAAGGCTGTAATATCCGTAGTTGAGGAAAGATCCAGACCGCCATAGCAGACACGCTCCTCTAAGGATTCTTCATCAACTTTGAAGGAGCAGGAATCCCATTTTTCCATTGGCATCCAACGTACTGCCTGCTTGACCCACTGGTTGAGTCTTAGCTGTCTAAAGGAATTCTCCTCACCGGGATTCTGTTTTGCAGATTCGCAGGCGGCTTCGACTTTATCGATACCGACTGTGATTCCAAGAGACGGATTAGCTTTCTTCCAGACCTCGGGGTCTGTCCAGTCATCGGTTTCGTCGGCGCCATAGATGACCGGATAGAAGGTCGGGTCGATTTTTCTTCCCTCCAAGATATCCTTGGCCTTCTGGTGTGTTTCATAGCAGATGCTGTTTGTATCCGTTCCGGCGGTAGTAATAAGAAAGTAGAGTGGCTGCATTCTGGCATCGCCGGAGCCCTTAGTCATAACATCAAAGAGCTTTCGGTTCGGCTGAGTATGTAGCTCATCGAATACGACACCATGAATATTGAAACCATGCTTTGAGTAGGCATCAGCGGACAATACCGGATAGAAGCTGTTGGTCGGTTGGTAGACGATACGCTTCTGGGAAGCGAGAATTTTTACTGTCTATTCAGTGCAGGGCACATACGCACCATATCGGCAGCAACATCAAATACGATGGTTGCCTGCTGGCGGTCAGCTGCACAGCCATAAACCTCAGCTCGTTCTTCGCCATCACCGCAGGTAAGGAGTAGGGCGACGGCAGCCGCAAGCTCAGATTTGCCCATTTTTTTAGGGATTTCCACATAGGTAGTATTAAACTGTCGATAGCCATTCAATTTCAAAGTGCCAAAGATATCTCGTATAATCTGTTCTTGCCAGTCGATGAGCTCAAATGGCTTACCGGCCCATGTGCCTTTGGTATGGCAGAGACATTCAATAAAATTGACTGCATAATCCGCCATCTGTTTGCTATAGGTGGAGTCCGCAGCCATGAAGCGTGTCGGTGTGTAGTTTATTTGAAGCGGAGATAATCGATATGGCTGCCAGTGTTTTTCATAAGATGGTCACCTCATGCGGATAACTCCGCTTCTTTCCGGTGACCAGCCGTTCGTAAGCTGGCACTCTATTAATAATGTTCTCTTGGTCATCAACTACGAACGCACCACGTGGCCACGAAGATGGTGAGTTGATGATTAAGAAAGTAGTTTTACGCCTTGCTCAGGGCGGTTTGTTTTAGTTGTCGTTTGCAATAAGCTCCAAATCAGCGAAAACTTCACTGTAGTAGCAAGGGCTTAAGTCGTGTATTCCATGAGCGTCGTAACGCTGGAACACAGATTGGGCTACTTCAGAACCATACTCGGCCGCCACAGCATCAGCGGCATTCTCAATGTTGGTGAGCCACATTCTTTTTTCTGATTTTGTCATTAAAATCACCTGCCTTAATCTTGATGATTTAAGTTTAACAATTGAAAAAGACACCTGAAATCGGGGCAGAACACTGAAAAAAGACACTTTGGACACTTTTGAAGACACTTACATCAAATGTCGGTTAAAGTTGATTTATAATGATTTACAATTTATTAAGACATGATGGATTGATTTTTACTGATTTAAGTAATATAATAAGAATGAATAGTTATAGTTACTTGAAAAAGGAGGCACCAGATTGAATCTTTCAAGGCTTTGTAAAGGTGTAAAACCATATTGTAAAAAAATTAAAAGTCAAACGGCTTTTGTGAAAGAATTGTTCAAGGCTGCTGGAAATGGGTATATTTCTGATAGTTATGCGAAGCAGTTGTATTCTGGTGGAAAACCCTTTACGAATGAACTAAAAGCAGGGTTTGGTAGCACAGATAGGACGCAGGAATTAATTGCTTTTTTTGAAGGAAATATTACAGATGCAGCAGGAGTACTCGTTGACTTTGGTATTCCTGAAAAAATAGATTGTGATAAAAAAACGCTATGCGTTGCTTTGACCCGTCAAATGCAGAAATTGATTAACGGGACAGATGATGTTGACGATATTCTTGCAATGACATATGAAGCTGAGAAGACAAACACTAGTGAAGAAATAACAGGTGTATTGCCTCAGCCTTTATACAATGGGGATAGTGTTAATGCGTTTTACAATCGGACTCACGTGATTCAAAGCTATGATAAAGTCCTTCATCAGTGGGAAATCATGAATACAGGCAAGCTGGTCTGGGTTGGAAGAAAACTCGTCTATATGAGAGGTAAAAAAGACCGCCCGGAAGCTAATCCAGCTGTCATTGAATTACCGGATGTAAGGCCGAATCAGAGCATAAAAATAACCACGACCATTGATGGCCGTGGCTTTGACGGAATTACATATTGTAAATGGGAAATGCAGGATGCTGATGGACAGAACTGCTTTCCAGAAAGAGAAACAGTTTTTAGTGTAACTATAGATGCTAAGTATAAAAGAGACTAAAACGGAGGTTCAAAGTGAAAGAACAGATTATTGAAAAATGGTCGACACTTAAAGAAGTGCAGGAGTATCTTGGTGTTGGAAGAGATACAATTTTACAATGGATTGCAAAAAGAAATATGCCTGCCTATAAGGTGGGACGCCTCTGGAAATTTAAATTATCCGAAGTGGATGAGTGGATTCGCTCCGGAGGGGCTGCAGATGACAACTCTGGCACTGAAAATTAATGAAACCAGATTAATAGACACCTAATAATTTAGAATTGATAAAGATACAAAACAAATGGATGAAAAGTTAAAGGTAGATTTATATGGATAATCAAGTACATAATGCGATAGTAAGGCAAAAGAAATGTACGAGAAGAACATTTTTACTACATATTCTCCGGTTGTGCAGATAAAGTTTCTTATGGATCTTATCAATAATAATATTTCGGTCTATAACGAGCGAACAAATCATCGTATTCAGATTGCTGCTATAAAAAAGGCGGATGTCACTCTTAATGATATGCTGTTATTGTTTGAAGGAAAAAATCTACGATTACCGCCAGAGAAGCGCAGTCAAACTATTGTATATTACAATGGTCGTGCAAAGGCAATAGCTGCAGCAAGGAGCTTTGCTGAATCAAGAGGTATTTTTGATAAGAATGATCCGGAACTAGATTCACTTTCAAAAGATATTATGCAGGAAGTGCACGGAGATTATTATCTCGCTAGTATGATAAAGAAGGGCGTAGCTTATCATATTGGGTATTTGCCTGTTTCCATACGTACTCGTATAGAAGATTTGTTTCAAAAGGGAAATATCACCATAATGTTTTGCACAAGCACACTTCTTGAGGGTGTTAATTTACCTGCAGATAATCTTTTTATTACAGACAATAAAATTTTTAAAAGAAAAATGAATCCGGTGGATTTTAGGAACTTGATTGGTCGAGTTGGTCGTATCAGCTATAACCTATATGGAAATGTATTTTTTGTTTCAGATGAAAAGTCTGTATCATCGGAAAGCTATATTGAGATGCTTCAAGAGCCGATACCGGAACAAGAACTGTCAATTGAAAGCAATCCGCAAGCTCTCAAACGAATAGAAAAGAAATATATTGCAGAAATACTTAAGAGTGGTAGTTCGGAAATTCCAAAGCGAAGAGAGGACCAATCGGAAGAATCCTATGTAATGATGCGTAAGTTTGGTCTTATTCTTTTAAGAGATATTATGGCAGAACGTGATAGCCTTGTACATAGGGAGTTTTCAGATTTCTTAACAGTAGAGGATGAGCAACAGATTAGAGAAAAGTTCAATAGTTCACCAACATTGCCAGATGATGATATTAATACTTCTGTAGACCAGACCAAGAGGCTAATTATAGCTATTAAGAACGGGTTGGAATATCCACCTTCTAAAAATGGCTTCAAATATGATGACATCATTGATTTTTTCAACAAGCTCTCAAAAATATTTGACTGGTCTATTTACGAGAAATCGACACTTGGAAACGAATCAAAGAGAAAATGGTATGCAGTAATACTTTCTCAATGGATGGAAGGTTCTGGACTGAGTTATATTATGCAAAGAGCAATAGATTATCATAAGCAGCATCCGGAAAATTTTAGAGTGTCAGCATACCAGCCGCCAACTATTTATAATGATAACTCGAAGGAACACAGGAATGTGGTGTTTGCGGATACGCTAGAAGCCATTGAAAACATTGTGCTTTTTAGTATTTCAAACTATTTCTTGAGGTTCTCTAACGAATATAAAAAGATTCATGGTGTTGATGAGTTTGATAATAACTGGTATGAATATGTCGAGTTTGGAACTACGAATCCATTAACAATTTTATTGCAGCGAAATGGCTTTTCAAGAGAGTCAGCAACTTTTATCAAAAAACATAAGAACGAGTATGTGGTCCATGATGGAAGCACAGATGAGTTAAGATTACGCTTATCTTTGTTGAATTGTGGCAATACAAGTGTGATGACAGAAGCAGCAAGTATTAGATTCAATGCTCCAAAACTGTTTCTGGAGGAGGATTAAAATGCCAAGTGAAGAAAAAAGAATATGGGGTATCCATACAAAAGATGACAGTTTATTTCTGCATCAAGACGTAATAGCTATCGGATGGAAGGACATGGGAGACTTGAGTCTAATTCAGGCTGACCGTGATGCCTTCAAAGAAAAATACACCGAAGTATATCCGGATGCTAAGAAAGGCAGCATCGCTAACGGTGCCGGTATGTTATATCGTTTTACGCATGAGGTCGAGATTGGTGATTACGTTGTATTTCCATCAAAGATTGATCGTCAGATAAATATTGGTGTGATCGAAGGCGGATATGAATATCATCCAGAAGCCGCAGAATATGTGCAACAACATAAAGTAAAATGGTTAAAGCATCTGCCAAGAACATCGTTCTCACAAGGTGCACTGTATGAAGTTGGCTCAGCAATGTCTTTCTTTGCAGTAAAGAATTATGCCGATGAGTATCTTGCAGCGTTGGATAAAGGTTTCAAGAAAAATGCTATGACATCCGGCGCAGATGAAGACGAGAGCGTTGGCGCTACAGCTGATGAAATTGTAGAGGCAACAAGAGACTTTATCCTGAAAGAACTGAGTAAAAATCTTAAAGGCTATGATTTGGAAGAATTCGTTGCTGACTTGTTAAGAGCTATGGGCTATCGTACCACAGTTTCTGCACACGGTGGAGACAGCGGTATTGATATTACTGCCTACAAGGATGAGCTCCCACCTCGTATTTTGGTGCAGGTAAAAAGTCAGGACAGTGATATTAAGGAAGCAACAATCCAGTCTCTGAAAGGTGCAATGAGAGAAGGCGACTACGGACTGTTTGTAACACTGTCTAATTATACAAAGAATGCTCAGAAGTATCTGGACAGCACACCTATTATACGTGGAATCAATGGAACTGAACTTGTAGATTTGATTTTAAAGTATTATCACGATCTGAGTGATAAGTACAAAAAGATGATTCCTTTGAAGATGGTGTACATTCCGGTAGCTAAGGATGAGCAAGAATAATTTAGCTTTTTAATTATTAAGACGAGAAGAAACCAGAAGGAGGCCTCTTATTTGAAAAAGAAAAAAGGCGAAGTAACCATCCGTTCCAGCGCAGCAGAATACTTAACCTATGTTGCCTCTGTGGGGGATCAGCAGGACAGTATTGAGATGCGCTATGAGGATGAGAATATATGGCTGACACAGAAGATGATGGCAACATTGTACGATGTCGGCACTAACACTATAAATTATCATATTAAGAAAATCTTTGAGGACAGTGAGTTACAAGAGGATTCAGTTATTCGAAAATTTCGAATAACTGCCGCCGACGGAAAAAGCTACAGCACAAATCACTATTCCTTAGAGATGATCATTGCAGTAGGATTTAAGGTAAATTCTGAGCGTGCGGTGCAGTTCCGTAAATGGGTCAATCAAATTGCAAAGGACTATACCATCAAAGGCTGGGTTATGGATGACGAGCGTCTCAAACGTGGAACTTATCTGACAGAAAAGTATTTTGATGAGCAGTTAGAACGAATTCGTGAAATTCGAGCAAGCGAAAGAAAGTTTTATCAGAAAATAACTGACCTGTATGCCACAGCCATTGATTATGATAAGAATTCTGCAACTACCAGGAGATTCTACGCATCAGTTCAGAATAAAATGCATTACGCAGTTCATGGTCATACGGCGGCTGAACTGATTGTAGAAAGAGCTGACCATACAAGAGAGCATATGGGATTAACTACTTGGGCAGATGCTCCTGAAGGCAAAATTAAGAAGAGTGATGTTACGGTTGCCAAGAATTATTTGAGTCAGGATGAAATGAAACAGCTGAATCGTATGGTTACTGCATACTTGGATTTTGCTGAGAATATGACATTACGGCATATTCCACTCACGATGCAGGACTGGGAAAAACGGCTTAATAGCTTTATTGAAATGTTTGATTATGGTATTTTACAGGATGCAGGGAAAGTGTCAGCTGAAATTGCAAAGCTTCATGCCGAGACCGAATTTGAAGAGTATCGTGTCATCCAGGACAGATTGTTTATGTCTGACTTTGATAAATACATGTTGGAATTGGAAGAGAATGCGAAGAAGTAATAGGATCGGTTCTCCCTTTCAATGCCGGATTTTCAGGTACAACAAGGTCGAGTGCATGGAAAACTGAACATCAGTTAGGACTAAAAATAGCCGTCGACCTGTTTTTGTAGGAAGAACGGACAAGGTTGAGACGATGGCGTTTCCTCGCAAAATTTGACTTTTATGTTGGAATCACTATAATAGTAGAAACGAATAAAAAAGTTGAACTTTTTCCGCAGACGGGCGAGGTTCAGGCTGTGATATAGATAGCGAGTTGTATTAATACTTTTTTGCTACAGAATTGGTTGATATGTTTCCGCAAACAAACGGAGATATTTTTCAACATTTCATATTAGTCTGGAACGGTTCCCGAAAACTGACATCAATCCGGACCTATCGAGCCATGTGGAGACGGTTGTTCTTTTGTCCCAACTGAAACAAAAGCCGGATGATTACATTAATGTCACGATTGAACTTGATGATATGGATATAACATCTGCAGAGACTAAGGCTACATATGATGAGATAAAGAAGTATGTGGCTGAACATAATGCCGGCATGAAGGTTT
>ERZ506982.437-NODE-437-length-16120-cov-27.2379_pt1 | contig 16120 bp, 5 predicted proteins | sample MGYA00512886_ERZ506982 | MGnify/ENA metagenome assembly ERZ506982 | reverse complement strand
AATCCTGAGAGATGAAGATTTTGACGATAATGTGCTGGAAGATGAAGAAGAGGAGGAAGGGCGATGATTGAGTGCAGAATAAGAAATATCAGATTATATACGCCGATCCACCTTGGCAGTATAAAAGGAAAGCGGGTCAGGGAATTGCTTCAGATCATTACCCGACCATGAGTTTACAGGAAATTTGCAATCTTCCAGTAGGGAACTTAGCGGATAAAAATTGTGCTTTATTTCTCTGGGTCACTTTTCCGCAGCTGAGAGAAGGGTTAAGCGTGATTCAAGCATGGGGATTTCAGTATAAGACAGTAGCGTTTGTGTGGGTAAAGCAGAATAAAAAAGCAGATACTTTGTTTCTGGGGTTAGGTCACTGGACAAGAAGTAATGCTGAAATATGTTTGCTTGCTACTAGAGGAACGATTCGACGCAAGTCAGCCTATGTGCGTCAGATTATATTATCTCATATTGAAAAACACAGCAAGAAACCAGATGAGGCAAGGGATAGAATTGTTGAGCTTATTGGTGATGTACCAAGAATAGAATTGTTTGCACGACAGGCAACACCGGGGTGGGATGTCTGGGGAAATGAAATACAGTCAGATATAGAAATGAAAGATGAGGAAGAAATAGAATGAAAGCATTAGTGATTGCAGAAAAGCCATCGGTTGCGATGGCACTGGCTTCCGTGCTTGGAGCCAGAACAAGAAAAGATGGCTACGTGGAGGGAAACGGTTATATCGTTTCCTGGTGCGTAGGACATCTGGTGGGATTATGCGATGCATCGGAATACGATGAAAAATATAAAAAATGGAGATATGAGGATCTGCCGATTGTGCCGGAATGTTGGAAACACAAGATTTTGGAGGGCACAAAGAAGCAGTTCGGAATCTTAAAGAAACTGATGAGAGATTCCAAAGTAGATGAGGTGATCTGTGCTACTGATGCAGGACGTGAAGGTGAGTTAATCTTTCGTTTGGTGTATGAGCAGGCAGGATGCAGAAAGCCGATGAAGCGGCTCTGGATCTCATCTATGGAAGAACAGGCAATTAAAGATGGATTTGCGTCATTAAAAGACGGTTCGTGTTATGACAGTCTCTACCAGTCAGCACTTTGCAGGGCAAAGGCAGACTGGCTGGTGGGAATCAATGCGAGCCGTCTTTTTTCTGTTCTGTATAACCAGAATCTGAAAGTTGGAAGAGTACAGACACCAACACTTGCCATGATCGTGGATCGAAATCAGAAGATCAAGGAATTTACCAAAGAAAAATATTATATGGCTCATATCAAGTTTGATGATATGGATGCAGTCACGGAGCATTTTCAGAAAAAAGAGGATGCAGATAAAGTGGCTGCGGATTGTGCGGAGCGTATGTGTGAAGTAGAGAAGGACGATGTGAAGGAGAAAACAGTTCGTCCACCGAAGCTCTATGATCTGACAACCTTACAGAGGGAAGCCAACCGAATGTTTGGTTATACCGCACAGCAGACGCTGGATGCCGTGCAGGAGATGTATGAGCAGAAGCTTGTTACTTATCCGAGAACAGACAGCCAGTATCTGACAGATGAGATGGGAGAAAGCACAGAAACTCTGATTCAGATGTTGCTTGGGAAAATGCCCTATGCCGAAGGGCTGGAATATCAGCCGGACGTGAGTAAGGTATTAAATTCAAAGAAAGTATCTGATCACCATGCAATTATCCCGACCATGGAAGTAGCAAAGGCAGATATAGGTAAACTGAAAGAACGAAACTGCAAGATTTTGTATCTGATCAGTGCCAGGGTACTGACAGCAACCGCAGATCCTTATATTTATGAAAGTCATAAATGCCAGATTACCTGTAATTATCATACGTTTTATCTCACGGCAAAGAAAACAAAGCAGGAAGGATTCAAGGCAATCGAAAATAAATTGAAACAGTTCTTTGGCGTAAAGATTGAGAAAGAAGAGCCGGAGCTGGATATCTGGGCTGGCAAGCATTACGGTCCTTGTGATTCTTTTGTATCGGAGCATTTTACACAGCCACCGAAACAGTACACAGAAGATACCCTGCTTTCTGCTATGGAACGTGCAGGAAATGAAGAACTGACCGAAGATACAGAGAAGAAAGGACTTGGTACTCCGGCAACAAGGGCAGCAATCATTGAAAAACTGATTCAGTCTGGCTTTGTGAAAAGAGAAAAGAAAAATCTGGTACCGACAGATGATGGCAATGTACTGATTACGGTTCTGCCGGATGAGATTAAATCTCCGAAGATGACAGCAGAGTGGGAAATGGCATTGAATCACATTGCCCAGAATACAGAGACAGCAGATGAATTCCTAAATGGGATTACAGAGCTGATGCAGGAACTGGTTGCCAGATATCAGGGGATTTCAGAAGAGAAGAAAAATCAGTTTCAGGGAAAGGCAAAAGGAGAAGTCATTGGCAAATGTCCCCGCTGTGGAGCAGATGTCCGGGAAGGAAAAGTAAACTTTTACTGTTCTGACCGGAATTGTGCTTTTACCTTGTGGAAGAATGATAAATTCCTTGCAAGCCAGGGGAAAAAGATGGATAAGACGACAGCAAAGAAGTTCCTGTCTAAAGGAAAAATCCATTATAAGGATCTGGTATCCAGAAAAACAGGGAGACAGTATGAAGCAACTGTGGAAATGGTTGATCCCGGCGAGGGAAATGTGCAGTTCAATCTGAGTTTTCCGCAACGATAAGCAGTGTATTGCAGGCAGTCTAAGGACTGTCTGTTTTAATACAAATATTATGAAAGAGAGGACCTTAGCATGAAGAAAAAAGGTAATTTTAGAAAAGTAGTATCTGGCTTGCTGGCAGGCATGACAATGCTTAGTACAGTGTTATCTCCGATGACTGCATATGCAGCGGAGATCCAGCCAGAGGAAAAACCTCCACTTTATGAGGAAGTGAAAGACCTTCTGGATGAAGATGAGGTGGTGACTGCCAAAGATTATGAAATTGAAACAGGCAGTGTTTTTGATGTGAAATCAGATTACACGGGACTGGAAATCAAGGATGATAACAAGGTCAAAGTCACATTTGAGGAAGCAAAGAATGACAAGAATGAGGATTTTACGACAGATCATGTGGACACTTACAAAGCGGTCTATTATGTGGAACCGGTAAATCAGGAGCATCCGAAGTACCAGATCAGCCGAAAACTGATTGTGCGTGATAAAGAAACAGAAGTACAGACAGAGGCGGCAGGGAGTGAAGCAGTGACTGAGTCCGAAATAGCTGGCAGTGAACAGCAGACAGAAGAAGCGGAGGAGTCAGAATCAGACTCGGAGATTACCGATATTGGCGCTGATGAATTTGATGATTTGGTAGAGCAGGCACAGAATCAGGATACCTATGATGAAGAATCAGGGTTAGAGCTTCATGATGTTTTGGAACAGGCAGGAGACGAAGGTGTGGATCTTGATTCTATGGAAGAAGGAGAGATTGCAACATTTGAAGCAGTTTCGGCTTATTCAGCAAGAAGTACACAGCAGGTAACAATCGAAAAAGGACCTCTGTATAGATATGCAGATTATAATCTTGGAACCTATCTGACAGAGCCGTACTATATCAGCTACGGAAGCGTCAGAGCAATTGCGTATTGTGTACAGCCAGCTAAGCCAGGACCTGGATCTGGAAATTATACAATTACAAAGATTGGAGACAATCAGGCGTTAGCAAAAGTGTGTTATTACGGTACAGATGCCGCAGGGAGCGAAAGCTTTTTTGCGAATAAACACACGGATTTCTCAGAAGGAAAAAGATTCATCATTATTCACATGGCTGCATCATATGCCAACGGAAGTAGTGATGCATTTTACGGAACAAATGCTACAGGAGAGGCTTTGGCAAAAGAACTCTATAATTATTGTGTGAATAAGCCGGAAATACCAGATGTAGCGATGTCATTTTCCAAACCGAATGTAAAAGCTTATGTAGATGGAAATGTTCAGAGAACGGAGAACATTCAGTTCAACGCATCTTCCCAGCAGAAAATTACAATGGACTTACCAAAGGGAGTAAAGCTCCATAATGTATCTACTGGAAATGTAAGTGCGGCAGGTGCAAGCGTAACAATTGGAGGAGGAACCACGTTTTATCTTTCAGCGCCTCTGACACAGACAAAAGATGTAAGTGCTACTTTTTCTACAAAGATGAAGGGAAGTATTACAAAAGATTATTTAGCATATAAATTGACTACGAATGCAAGTGTTCAGGATCTGGCATTTGTATTTGGAGAAGGTGTTGCTGATGAAAAATATGTAAGCTTAAAGGTGTCCTGGATTGAACAGGCTACGATCGAAATCGTAAAGAAAGACGATACAGCGGATGTCAATCTTGCAGGTGCAGTATTCGGTGTATACAGCGATGAGGCTTGTACAAAGCTGATCACTCAGATGCCGGCAACAGATAAGAATGGAAAATCTTCTGTTACGATCATCAAGACACAGGATACTGTTTATCTGAAAGAGATCACAGCACCACAGGGATATGTAGTAAATGCAACGGCAACAAATGTAAAACTGGTAGCAAGTAAGACCTCAGCTGTAACCGTGGAAAATAAGGAACAGCTGGCAGAGCTTACCATTTACAAAGAAGGACAGGTTCTGACCGGAGCAGATGTCAGTGAAAATGGAACGGTATTTCAGTATGAAAACCGCAGACAGAAAAATGCAGTGTATAACGTGTATGCCGGGGCAGATATCGTAACAGCTTATGGCACAAAAGTGTACAGCAAAGGTGACCTTGTAAAAGAAAACCTGACAACAGGTGAGAATGGTTCTGTCACACTGAAAAACCTGCATCTTGGAACCTACGTGGTAAAAGAAACAAAAGCACCGGACTCTTTCTATAACGGCAGCGAAGAAAAGTCAGTGACTCTAACTTATGCTGGTCAGAACAAAGAAGTTGTATTTGCAGATGTGACTTTTAACAACGAGAGACAGAAAGCAGATGTTTCCGTAGTAAAACAGGATAAAGACACCAAGAAACCACTGAAAGGCGGTATTTTTGCTCTGTATGCATCCGATGATATCAGAAATGCAGACGGAAGCGTTGTTGTGAAAAAAGGAACGCTGATTGAGAAAGTAACTACTGGCGCAGACGGAACTGCAAAATTTACAGCAGATCTTCCGATTGGATATTCCTATTCTGTAAAAGAAGATCAGGCGCCGGAAGGCTATGTAAGAAATACAGAAGATGTGTATACGTTCAAGTTTTCTTACACCAATGATAAAGAAGCAACCGTATCATTTGCCCATACCTTCAGCAATGACCGTGTGACAGCAAAGATCAATTTATTCAAAGTTGATAAAGAAACAGGAAAAGCAGTACCACAGGGAGATGCCACACTGAAAGGTGCAGTTTATGGTCTGTATGCCCGTGAAGATATCGTGCATCCGGATGGAGCAACTGGAACTATTTATAAAGCAGGAGAACAGGTAGCTTCTCTTACAACAGATGACAAAGGACAGTCTTCTGTAAATGGCTTATATCTTGGCAAATATTATATCAAAGAAATCACACCGCCGACCGGATACCTGGCAGATACAGAAGAGCATGATCTTGTGTGCAGTTATGAAGGAGATATGACAGCAGAAGTGAAAAGAGAGTGCACTTCCAGTGAGCAGGTCATCAAGCAGCCATTCCAGATCATCAAAGCAGCCAACAATGGAAAGACCGATGCAGATCTGTTATCCGGAGCTGGATTTACAGTTTATCTGAAATCTTCCCTTACAAAGAAAGCAGATGGAAGCTATGATTTTGATTCTGCCAAACCAGTAGTGAGTGGAGAAAATGGAGCAACGGAGATTTTCACAGATGAAAAAGGATATGCCTGCAGTATTCCATTACCATTTGGAAGCTATATCGTGCGTGAAACTACAACACCGCACAATTATAAGCCAGTCGATGATTTTGAAGTGAATATCACAGAGCACCATCCAAATGAGCCGCAGATCTGGCGAGTGCTTCTGGATGAAGAGTTTAAGGCAAAACTGAAAATCGTGAAAAAAGACGATGAAACAAAGAAATCCGTATTGATTGCCGGAACAGAATTTAAGGTATATGACCTGGACAACAAAAAGTATGTGGAACAGGTAACAACTTACCCAGTGACAACCACTCACAAGTCCTATTTTACGGACAGCCAGGGATATCTGATCATGCCGAAGAATCTGAAGATCGGACATTACCGGATTGAGGAAGTCAACGCACCGGAAGGGTACACAATCAACAAGAACTATGTAGAGATTGCGGTGGATGCAAACACAGCATACCAGATGGATTCTGAGAGCGGAGATGCCATTATTACGGTAGATTACGAGAACCATCCGGTAAAAGGAAAGCTGACGATTTATAAAAAAGGTGAGATGCTGACCGGATTTAAGAAAGATTTTGTTTATGAAGAAAGATACCTGAAGGGTGCAGAATTTAATGTCTATGCAGCTGAAAATATCTATACACCGGATTATCAGAAAGACGAAAACGAAAACAGACAGCTGATCTATGCAAAAGATGCACTGGTAACAACGGTAACGACCGGGGAAGACGGAAAAGCAGTTGCTGATAACCTGCCACTTGGTTCTTACTATGTGGTAGAAAAGACTGCACCGGAAGGATTTGTCCTGAACCATGACAGATCGGATGTCTCATTTGTCTATGCCGATCAGGATACACCTGTGATTGAACAGGAAGTGACTGTTGGCGATGACCGACAGAAAGTTGCAATCCAGGTAGAAAAACAGGATGCAGAGAATGGTGCAACCGTAGCAGGGGCTGTCTTTGGTATCTATAACAAAGAGGATATCAAGGCAGATGGAAAAGTGATTGTGAAAGCAGATACACTCTTACAGAAAATGACTTCTGATAATGATGGTCTTGCAGTATGTACGCTGGATCTGCCACGTGGACAGTATTATGTGAAAGAGTTAAAAGCACCAGCGGGATTTGTATCCTCTGATGAAGTTCTGAATCTGGATGCTTCTTACCAGGGACAGGATGTGAAGGCAGTAAAACTGAAAACTGTGAAAAAGAACCAGCCAACAACAGTTGAAATCACAAAATCTGATGTAACAACAGGTGTGGAACTGGATGGGGCAAAACTCACCGTTCTTGATAAAGAAGGAAATGTTGTGGATCAGTGGACTTCTGTAAAAGATCAGCCACATGTGATCAAACGACTGACAGTTGGAGAGGAATACACTCTTCGTGAGGAAATGGCACCTTATGGATATCTGAAAGCAACGGATGTGAAGTTCACGCTGAAAGATACTGCCGAGATTCAGAAAGTAGAGATGAAAGATGAAGTTCCAACAGGACTTCTAATCATCAACAAAAATGGAGAGTTTTTGGATAAGGTAACACTTCTGAATCAGGTAAAAGGTACTGTGGAGCATCTCTTTGAATATGTAACCGGAAGCCTTTCAGATGTGACGTTCGATGTATTTGCTGCGGAAGATATCAAAGCGGCAGATGGTGTCAGTGAAGATTATTTCAAAGCAGATGAAAAAGTGGGAACCATTACCACAGATTCCAATGGTATTGCACAGATGGGAGATCTACCGGCTGGCAAGTACTATGTGAAGGAAGTAAAAACTGCCCATGGTTATGTGCTGGACGGAGAGCCGAGATATGTTGATCTTTCCTACCGTGATCAGGACACACCAGTTATCACTTATGATGAGAAATGGCAGAATGCCCGTCAGAAAGTAAAGGTTACGGTTCTGAAGAAAGAAAAAGATACAGAACGTGTCCTTGCAGGTGGTGTCTTCGGTCTTTATACCAGTGAAGATATCAAAAATGCAAAGGGCGAGGTACTCCTTGAGAAAGACAGTCTGATCGAGCAGCGGGTAACGGATGAAAAAGGACAGATTACTTTTACGGCAGATCTTCCGGTAGACGGAAAATACTATGTGAAAGAGATCTTTGCGCCGGACGGATTTGTTACAACAGAAGAAGTACAGGAATTTACCTTTGAATATGCCGGAGAAGACCAGGCAGAAGTAAGCTACGACTTTACTTTTGAAAATCAGCCAACCACAGTGGAGCTGACCAAAACAGACCTGACAACAGGCAAAGAACTTCCAGGTGCACACCTGAAAGTGATGGATTCAGATGGCAATACAGTGGATGAATGGACTTCTACGGAAGAATCCCATGTGATTAAAGAACTGGTTGTTGGTAAGGAATACACCATGACAGAGACAAAACCGGCAGATGGATATGTCACTGCAGAAAGTATTACCTTTACAGTAGAAAATACAGCAGAAATTCAGAAGCATGAAATGAAAGATGATGTGACAAAAGTGCAGATCAGTAAGACGGATATCACAGGAGAAACTGAGATTCCGGGTGCGAAACTGACGATTCTCGATAAGGACGATCAGGTAGTAGAGAGCTGGACTTCTACAGAGGAAGCACATTATATCGAAAAACTGCCAATCGGTAAATATACCTTACGTGAAGAGCAAGCACCGAAAGGATATCTCCTGACAGCCGATGTGACATTTGAGGTGAAAGATACCGGAGAAATCCAGAAAGTGGCTATGAAAGATGATACTGCCAAGGGAAAAGTGATTCTCAATAAGACAGATAAATCATCAGGAGAACCGCTAAAAGGGGTAGAATTTGAACTTCGTGACAGCAAAGGAAAGGTTCTGGAAACCTTAAAGACAGATGCTGCCGGTCATGCAGAGAGTAAGCTGTATGAGATTGCCACATTTAAGAACGGCAAATATGATACCGCTATCAAGTATTATCTGGTGGAAACAAAGACACTGGACGGATACACACTGGATCAGACCCAGCATGAAGTGACATTTGCTTATGCAGATGACAGTACACCGGTTGTAGAAGTTACCTTTAATCTGACAAATGAGAAACCGGAAGTTCCAGAAACACCGAACACACCGGATACACCACAGTCCCATGAAGAGACAAAGGTATCAAACGCACCGAAAACAGGTGACAGCACGAATATATGGCTGCCGATCCTGCTTCTGGTAATCTCCACAGGAGGTATGGCAGGACTTTATTTCAGCAGGAAAAGGAAAAGCAAATAAGGAAACTAAAACCAATGGTTATGATTGGGAGCTTCTATGTGAGGCTCCCTTTTTCATACAAAAAAACACAGAAAGGAACAGAAAACTATGATGAAAACAATGGAAAAAAGACAGGAAGCACGAAAAAACCAGGAGAAAACAGTAAAGAGAATGATGGCTTATCAGAAGAAAGCTGAGCAGATGGTCAGCAGAAAAAGAATGAACCATCACATGATCAGAAAGGGGTAAAAGCGTATGATGAACAGAAAAGAATTTTATGAATATGTCAAAGACAATGTAAAGGAGTATCTGCCAGAGTCTTACAAGGACGCAGAAATTAAACTTCAGGAAGTAGAAAAAAACAACGGTTTGAAGTTGACAGGTATTACGATTCCAAACGGAGATCAGAGAATCGTACCGACAGTCTATCTGGATTCCCTCTACCAGGAATATATCCATGGAAAAGATGTAGACTCTTGTGTTGGCGATGTGGCTGATATTCGTATTGAGGCACAGGGAAAAGCAGAATTTTTTGATATGGGAGTTCCAGATATTCTGGATTATGAAAAGATGAAGGACAAATTACAGATGAGAATTTGTGATAAGGAATGGAATACCGATCTTCTTGCAGATAAAGTAGTCACAGAACACGGAGATTTTGCAGCTTATTATGCAGTAAATCTGGAGGAAAATGGAGAAGGGATCAGCAGTATTCCGGTAACTGTTTCTCTGATGAACGAGTGGGGAGTATCTGCCGAACAGATTCAAGCGGATGCGATGGTGGCAGACCGAAAACGTGGTGTCACACTTATGGATATGAATGAGATTATCAAATCTATGATTTTTGGTGAAGAACCAGAAAACCTGCTGAATGAAAAAATGGATATGGAAGCCATGGAAAACCCAATGTTCTGTCTGACAAACAAAGCTAAGATGAATGGAGCTTCCCTGTTACTGCAGGAAGATATTCGTAAACAGATTGGGGAATGCCTGGGAAGTGATTACTTTGTCATCCCATCTTCCGTTCATGAAGTGTTGATTCTCCCTGATAACGGAATTTTTCAGGTTCCAGAATTAAATGCGATGGTACAGGAAGTCAATGAGACACAGGTGGAAAGACAGGAACAGCTTTCTGATAAGGTTCAGTTCTGTGATAAAAAGACCGCAGTAATGGAAAATGCTGAGCGTAGGGAAGCACGTCTGGAAAAAGAAAAAGCAGAAGTAAAAGGTGGAATCCATGGAAGATTGGAGAAAGCCAAGGCAGAGATCAAGGCAAAAGAGGCAGACAAAGTGCCAAAGAATAAGTCAAAAGATCTTGCCGCAGCATTATAAAGAGAAACAACGATGATTTTAAGGGGACTGTGCTAAGCAGTCCCTGATTTTATGAAAAGGAGTAGCACATGGCAAATAAATTATATGCAATGGAACAGCTAACGGAAGAGGTGGCAAAAGATGTAGCTGCCAGTCCGCAGGAATGGATGCGGTTCCTAAACACTGCATCCAGACTGTACAAATACACTTTTCCAGAACAGCTTTTAATTTATGCACAGCGACCGGAAGCAACTGCCGTAGCATCCATGGAAATCTGGAATCAGAAGATGTACCGCTGGATCAAAAAGGGATCCAAGGGGATTGCCTTGATTGACAATACTTCCGGATCGAAAACAAAACTTCGGTATGTATTTGATGTGCAGGACACTTATAAAGTGCGGAATCTGGGAAAAGATCCTCAGTTATGGAATCTTCCGGTGAAAGGAGAACAGCTGGTTGCAGATTATCTGCAGGAACAGTTATCACTGGAAGATACAGAAGGAGGACTTGCTGAAAGTCTGCATCAGGCAGCGAAGGAGAGTATGCAGGAATGGCTTCCAGATGCATTGGAAGAACTGAGACTGGACGTAACAGGGACATTTTTGGAAGAACTGGACGAACAGAATCAGGAAGTCGAATTTCGGGAACTGATGACCAATAGTGTCTGGTATGTATTACTAAACCGGTGTGGGCTGGATGTACAGGAATATCTGGATGCAGAGGATTTTCGGCATATTACGGATTTCAATCAGCTGAAAATATTAGGACATCTGGGAAGTGCAGTCAACGAAATCAGCAGGCCAGTCCTGATGCAGATTGGACGATATGTTCTGAATGATTTTGAAAAAGATCTAAAAACGGTTGCAAAAGAAAAAGAAGTAGTCTATAATGAATTTAACACGTTAATTCGTGAAAGTAAAACAAATAATACAGAAGATAGAGAAGAAAAAAAGGAGGAAACAGACTATGAGAGAGATCAGTTACAGCCAGAACGGAGAGTATCAGATTCCAGATATCAGCCTGGAAGAGACGAGAGGAACCATCGGCAAGTACGGAATGATGCGGAAAGAGTATCTGAGAAATCACAAGGTAGCCAGGTTCAACATTCTGACACTGCAGAACCGTCTGGACAGTCATCTGATGGAGATCGACAGCCAGGCAAGGCAGAGAGTAGACAACCTGATGAACGAACTTCTGGAGAAAGATCCGGCACCGGACAAAATGGCAGACGGGATGGCATGGACCAGACACATGAACCAGATCAAGGCACAGGCAGAGGAGCTGGTGATTCAGGAGATTATTTACAGTTAAGTCTGTTCCCAACAGAAGAGGAACAGTTAGGAGAAATAAGGAAAGCGGCAGCTGCATTGGAACAGCCAGCCGCTTTTCTTATTTCCGATGAAGTGGTAAATGATATTCTCCGCACGGGAAGCGGACAGAAAAATACACTGTTTCATATTACAGCAAGACTGATTGAAGGTCTGGATAATGAAGAAATGCGGAGTTTTCTGAAAGATGAATATGGAACTGGTGGCAAAGGATTTACCATAGATGGTCAGAAAATCAGTATCTGGTATGACAATGATGGTATCCGTATCCGGCGAGGGGACTCTGCCAGAAGAAACTTTGACCGCATGGTTACGTGGGAAGAAGCAGCGAACAGAATTCGGGACATGTATGAGGATGGAAATTACGTGGATAATTTGATTTCCAATAATGCCATTGAACAGGAGCAGGAAGAAATGACCAATCTTCTTGCACTTCATTTTCGGAATACTTGCAGAAACTGGGAAAAGAAACAATCATATTCAGACTGGCAGGATGTAGTGAGTGGAGCATGGACAGATCAAGAGGAAGCAGATGCGATTGTCTATCGTTTTGAATGGCTGCAGAAATATATGGATGAGAATCCGGGAGATTATCACCGCTGGGAGATTCAGCATAATCCGGAATATTTCCAACGCTTTCAGGATCTTCAGAGGGAGCGTTCCTGGGTAGACCAGAAATTTACGGTCGAACGTCCGGCACTATCCTTTATCACACAGGATGAAATTGACGCAGTGTTAAGAAGAGGCGGCATTACTGCAGGAGGACGTAACCGAATCTATGAGTATTTCATGGAACATCATGATATGAAAGATGCAGCTGAGTTCCTGAAAAATGAGTATGGAACAGGTGGTTCCTCACCCGGAATACCAGGAGCAGATGCTTCCGACGCATCCCATGATGCAAAAGGATTAAAACTTGCAAAAGGGAAAATTGGCAGTCCAGAGGTAGAAGTTTTATTAAAGTGGAACAAGGTTGCAGAACGTGTTCGCCAGTTAATCCTCACAGATGATTATTTGTCACCGGAAGAAATGGAAAAGTACGAAGAACGACAGGAAGCACAAAGACTGGCAGATTTGGAAGAAGCACAGCAGATGTTAGGAGAACAGCTGGAGCAGGATACTTTGACAGCGGAAGATATAACTGATTTGCGATTAGTTGATTCAGAATATATGTCTGGTACCAGAACAAAAATCCACGATTTTGATTGCAAAGTTAAGGGAGAAGCGAATCGACTTCAATACACATTAGAATATCATGATGATGGAGAAGGTTTCACGATTCATACGGAAAAAGATGATATTTGGAATCGAATGTCAACACAAGAATTGGAACGTCTGGATGTAAAACTCGGACAAGAAGTACTTTATTATCATTATCACAACAAAACTGTAAATGCGGATACTTTAGATGAATTACGGGAAATCAGGGAAGAAATTATGGAGGAAGAGTCCTCGTATTTTACTGCTATTTCTCAACGTGTGTGGACAGATTATGATAAAAAAGAAAAAGAATTATCTGGAGAAGTTGAGGTATCGGAAGAAAAAGAATCTTTGGAAGAGATTAACGGAATATCAGAAACGATTCCAGCAACGAACTTCCGCATCACAGATGATGAGCTTGGACAGGGTACAGCAAAAGAAAAGTTCCGTGCCAATATCATGGCTATCCAGTTGTTAAAGAAATGTGAGGATGAGAATCGCAATGCAACACCGGAAGAACAGGAAATCTTATCCAGGTACGTTGGCTGGGGAGGTCTTGCAGATGCATTTGATGAGACAAAAGCTGCATGGGAGACAGAATATTTGGAATTAAAGACGGTTCTTACACCAGAGGAATATGCTGCAGCCAGAGCTTCCACCTTAAATGCTCATTATACACAGCCGATTGTGATTGAAAGTATGTATCAGGTGTTGGAGAATCTGGGATTTACAAAAGGAAATATTCTGGAGCCGTCTATGGGAGTTGGTAACTTCTTTGGAATGCTTCCGGAGAATCTAAACCAGTCCAAACTCTATGGTGTGGAACTGGACAGCATCAGTGGTAGAATTGCAAAGTTGCTCTATCCAGATGCCAATATTCAGATTAAAGGTTTTGAGAAGACAGATTATCCTAATGATTTTTTTGATGTGGCGATTGGAAATGTGCCATTTGGTGCATACAAGGTCAATGACCGTCAGTATGATCGCTACAATTTCATGATTCATGATTACTTTCTTGCCAAGACTATAGATCAGTTACGTCCAGGCGGCGTGGCTGCGCTGATCACAACAAAGGGAACCATGGATAAAGCATCACCGGAAGTTCGGAAATATCTGGCAGAGCGTGCAGACCTGCTGGGCGCAATCAGACTGCCGAACACAGCTTTTAAGGCAAATGCAGGAACAGAAGTCAGTGCTGATATCCTGTTTTTCCAGAAGAGGGAAAGCCTTACGAAAGAAGTGCCGGAATGGATAAATCTGGATAGTGATGTCAATGGCATTACAGTCAATCAGTATTTTGTTCAGCATCCGGAAATGATTCTGGGTGAGATGAAAGAAGTGTCCGGTCCGTATGGTATGGAAACAACCTGTGCTCCAATGGAAGGAGCTGATTTAGAATTACAGTTAGCAGAAGCAGTGAAACACATCAAGGGAAGCATGGCACCGGTAGTAGATGTGGAGACAGAACTGGATGAGATGCCAGAGAGTATTCCAGCAGATCCAAATGTGCGAAATTACAGTTATACGGTGGTAGATGATCAGGTATATTACCGTGTCAACTCTTTGATGAATCAGGTGAAAATGCCTGCAGCCACTGCAGAACGTGTAAAAGGCATGGTTGCAATCCGTGATACCGTTCGTGAACTGATCGCCATGCAGATGGAAGAATTTGTCACAGACGAAGAAATCCAGAAACAGCAGAAAAAACTGAATCAGGTGTATGATACCTACACAGCAAAGTATGGAGTTATTGGAAGTAATGCTAACAAACGGGCATTTTCTGATGACTCTTCTTATTGTCTGCTGTGTTCCCTGGAAGACTTGAATGAAGATGGAACATTGAAGCGGAAAGCGGACATGTTCACCAAACGAACCATTAAAAAGGCGGTCGCTGTGACAAGTGTGGAGACAGCCACAGAAGCACTTGCTCTGTCCCTAAATGAAAAGGCTAAAGTAGATCTCCCATATATGGCACAGTTGACCGGAAAGACCGAAGAGAAAATCACAGAAGAGCTGGTTGGAGTTATCTTCAAAAATCCACTGACAGACCAGTGGGAAAGTGGAGATGAATATCTCTCCGGAAATGTCAGGGATAAATTAAACACTGCGAGAACCTTTGCCGAGAGCCATCCGGAATTTACACCGAATGTGCATGCATTGGAGGCAGTTCAGCCGAGAGATCTGGAAGCATCCGAGATTGAGGTGCGTGTTGGAGCCACATGGATTGAACCTTCGGATTATCAGGATTTTATGGTGGAACTGCTTCATACGCCGAGGTATCTTGCACAGAAGGAAATACAGGTAAAATTCTCTGAGGTAAATGGTGAGTGGAGGATTACAGGAAAGAATGCCGACAGTCCCAAAAATGCGTTTGCCTATGCAACGTATGGAACGGAGAGAGCAAATGCCTATAAGATTCTGGAAGATACTCTGAACCTGAAAGATGTCCGTATCTATGATAAGAGTGTCAATGAAAATGGTGATGAGATCCGTGTCCTCAATAAAAAAGAGACCATGCTGGCATCACAGAAGCAGGATGCCATGAAAGCGGCATTTAAAGACTGGATTTTTAAAGACCAGAAGAGACGAGAGAGGCTGGTAAAGGTGTACAATGAACGATTTAACAGCATCCGTCCCCGTGAATATGATGGCAGTCATTTGACTTTCCCAGGAATGAATCCGGAAATTGAACTTCGCCCACATCAGAAAAATGCAGTTGCACACCAGCTTTACGGAGACAATGTACTTCTGGCACACGTAGTAGGAGCTGGGAAGACCTACGAAATGGTAGCGGCGGCAATGGAAAGTAAAAGACTGGGATTATCACAGAAGAATCTCTTTGTCGTGCCAAACCATTTGACGGAGCAGTGGGGTGCGGAATTCCTGCAGTTATATCCGGGAGCCAATATCCTGGTTGCAACCAAGAAAGATTTTGAACCAGCGAACCGGAAAAAGTTCTGTGCCAGAATCGCTATGGGAAATTATGATGCCATTATCATCGGTCATTCCCAGTTTGAGCGTATTCCAATCTCTGATGAGAGGCAGGAAGCTATGCTGCGGAAACAGATTGATGATCTGGAAATGGCGATTCAGAGTGCAAGATATGAACAGGATGGCGGACGTTACACCGTCAAACAGATTGAAAAGACCAGAAAGACACTGCAGACAAGGCTGGAAAAGCTGAATCAGAAAGAGAAAAAAGATCAGGTAGTTACGTTTGAAGAACTGGGCGTGG
>ERZ506982.421-NODE-421-length-16672-cov-33.2037_pt1 | contig 16672 bp, 16 predicted proteins | sample MGYA00512886_ERZ506982 | MGnify/ENA metagenome assembly ERZ506982 | reverse complement strand
TTCCTTTTTCTATTCCTATACCTATTCCTTTAGTAATTCCTTTATTTGTTGCATCTTCAAATAATTCACGCATCGCTTCACACACTTTAACGTCACCTTCTTCCTGTTCTAAGATAAGTTTTAATTGTTCATCTTTGGTTATAGAATAAGCCGCTAGGACGGCATCTCTTTGATAGACACGATCCGTATCACCTAAGTGAATCGTTGTATCATAAAGTTGATGAACAAGATCCATAAAGTCTTGTACACATTGGTTATTCAAATTATAAGAAACATCTTTATTAAGTTCAATGAGATTCAAAGAAAAGTCTTCGATTGGATTTAATTTGATTTTCTGTCCATTTTCATCGAGAATCATGTCACTTAACTTTCTTGCACCATCCCATTCTTTTTCACCAGTATATAGAACGATGGCACGCACCATAGGTAGTTTTGTACCTTTGGGTGTGTAATTATTTGGAGATGCCTTACGTAGTTCTCGTTCATACAATAAGCTTATATAACGTAGAACCGGAACAACCATACCATAATCGACTTTACTTTGGTTTTCTAATACAAATAAGGCAAAGTATTCGTTTTCTTTGTATCTGCGTATCACAGCGATATGATTGGATGCGACTAGTTTTACAACTTCACTATCATCCGGTGATAGATATTCTTCTTTTAGAACCGATTCTCCATGATAGAAATATGCATTAAAAAGCGATAGGATCGGTCATCATGCTCAAAGAATTTTTTGAGTTGGATATCAGGTTTCATGTTACACCTCCTCTTCTAATATCCTTTGCCAAATGTTTGTTTAATCACCGTGATTTACGTTTCATTTTTTCTAACCTCCAATTTGTGTCTATTTATTAATACGAATCTTTTTGAAAAAAGGATAAAACTTCATAAAAAAACCGCAAATTTTTTTGCGGTCAAGACTTTCTATTTCGATACATTATTCTAGGTAAAGGACAATTTCCTTCTGAGCCAGGGATTTTTTTACATCAATTACGCGTTGGTTTTCGCTGCCTCGAAAGGCTAATTGGATGTTCTTTTTTTCTTGGATGAAAGGTCCATCTACCAATACGTCAATATAAGATAAGAGTTCATCGGTTACTTCGCAGTGACGCTTTCCTCCATCAAGTAGATCTTGGTCTAAGAGAAAACCAGTCCAAGCCCAAATATCTTTTTGCGGATATTTTTCTTTCGCTTTACGGCATAATTGAACGAGGACTTCTTGATTGGAAAATTCGAATGGATCTCCTCCGAGAAGAGATAAACCCTGGATAAAATCGTTTTGTAAAAAATCAAGAATCTTTTTTTCGGTTTCTTTTGTATAGGGTTGCCCATAGTCGAAATCCCATGTTTCGGGTTGGAAACAATAGGGACAATGATTGGTACAGCCTGATACAAACAAGCTGATTCGAACACCTTGTCCATTCGCTATATCATATTCTTTAATGGTTCCGTAATTCATTTTGATCTCCTTTTCTAAAAACGATTCTCTTTCGAGAATCGTATCTTTTATAAGTGAAGTACACGCTCTTTAATTTCTTGAGTTCGACCTTGGTTCCAGAATTGGGTTCCAATATAACCACAAGTTCGGCGTGCAACATTCATTTTTTCTTGGTCTGTGTTTCCACAATTTGGACATTTCCAAATCAATTTGTGGTTTTCATCTTCAACAATTTGAATTTCACCAGTATAACCACATACTTGGCAATAATCACTCTTGGTGTTTAATTCTGCATACATGATATTGTTGTAGATGTGTTTCATTACGGCTAGTACCGCATCAATGTTATTTTCCATATTTGGAACTTCTACATAACTGATGGCTCCACCAGGGGATAAACGTTGGAATTTTGATTCTAAGGTCAATTTATCAAAAGCGTTAATTTCTTCAGTTACATGTACATGGTAACTGTTTGTGATGTAGTTTTTATCGGTAACGCCTTTGATTTTTCCAAAACGTTTTTGTAGACACTTGGCGAATTTGTATGTTGTAGATTCCATTGGTGTGCCATATAAACTGAAGGAAATATTTGTTTCAGCACGTTTTTGGTCACACCAATCATTTAATCGTTGCATAACTTTCAAACCAAATTCTTCACCTTTTGGATCAGTATGTGTTACACCTAACATGTAATAAACCATTTCACATAATCCAGCGTATCCTAAGGAAATTGTTGAATAGTTGTTAAACAACAATTTATCAATTGGCTCGCCCTTCTTTAAACGAGCAAGAGCGCCGTTTTGCCAAAGAATAGGAGCAACATCACTTGGTGTGCCTAATAAACGTTCATGACGATACATTAACGCACGACCGCATAATTCCAAACGCTCATCTAATATTTTCCAGAACTTATCCATATCTCTTTCAGAAGAGCAGGCAACATCTACTAAGTTTAATGTGACAACACCTTGGTTGAAACGACCATAGTATTTGTGGTTAACCGGATCTGGAGTTAAGAAAGAGCGACAACCCATACATGGATAAACGTCTCCACCTTTTAATTCTTTCATGATTTTTTCTGAGATATAGTCAGGAACCATTCGTTTTGCGGTACATTGTGCAGCAAGTTTTGTTAAGTAATAGTACTTGCTGTCAGGTTCAATGTTGTTTTCCGCTAAACAGTAAATCAATTTAGGGAAGGCAGGAGTAATAAAGACACCTTTTTCGTTTTTAACACCATTAATTCTCTGCTTTAACATTTCTTCAATAATTAAAGCTAAGTCATCACGTGTTTGTCCTTCTGGGACTTCATTTAAATACATGAATACGGTCACGAAAGGTGCTTGGCCATTAGTTGTCATTAAAGTAATGACTTGATATTGGATGGTTTGTACACCTTTTTCAATTTCTCTTCGTACACGCATTTCGGCGATTTCCTGAACTTTTTCCTGGCTGACTTCGATTCCAGCTTTTTGGAATTCTTCGGCTACTTCTTTACGAGCTTTATCACGACTGATTTGTACAAATGGAGCTAAGTGACTCAATGTGATGGATTGTCCACCATATTGGCTACTGGCAACTTGTGCAATGATTTGTGTAGCAATGTTACATGCTGTCGCAAAACTATGGGGTTTGTCAATTCCGGTTTCGGAAATAACAGTTCCATTTTGCAGCATATCTTCCAAGTTGACTAAGCAACAGTTATGCATATGTTGGGCAAAATAGTCCGAGTCATGGAAGTGGATGATTCCTTGTTCATGGGCTTCGGTGATTTCTCTAGGCAATAGGAATCGTTTGGTGATGTCTTTGGAAACTTCACCGGCCATATAATCTCTTTGTACGCTGTTTACTAAAGGGTTTTTATTGGAGTTTTCTTGTTTCACTTCTTCGTTTTGGCGTTCCAATAAGCTCATGATTTGTTTATCGGTAGAGTTTGCTTTACGCACTAAAGCACGTTCATAACGATACGTGATATAGTTATGTGCCACACTAAAGAATTTCTTGTTCATTAATTCGCTTTCAACAAGGTCTTGGATTTCTTCAACATTGGCACTTCGGTTTAATTCTTCTACTTGGTTTTCAACGATTTTTGAAACATTGAAAATATCTTCGTCACTCATTGGGGTGTGCAAAGTAGCTAAATTTGCTTTCTTGATGGCATTGAAGATTTTTTCTAAATCAAATGTTACTTCTTCACCACTTCTTTTGATTACATTCATAGTATGATCTCCTTATATGAAATAGTTGAACCTTCAACTATTAACTTACGTAGCATATTCAGTATACGTTTTAAAAAAATTAAATCAAGTGTTGTAATTCTCAGAAAATATGTATGGGACCATTTTAAAAGGAAATAAAAATAAAAAAGATTTTAACAACCCACAATCTGCCATATATGCGCAAAAATTCACATGTTTTCACATAGTAGATTGGAAAATTTTAGATATTCTTTTTGTATCTTAAAGGTGACCTAGATAAGGGTCACAAATATGAAATAAACTTCATATATTTCTCTCTCCTAAATAATAAACAAAAAGAACAAAAGGTGATGGTAAGTAACATTGCCTTTTGTTTTTTTATGCTGAAAAGCATGATAAATAGGTAGATCTTCCTGAATATTCACAAAAAGCACTATTTTATTCAATTATTTGGTGATATGCGTTATAAAACTGTAATATATAGGGAAAAGCGGTCGTGTGCGTGAAAAAGTTATGATATACTAGACGATGGGAAAAAAGGACTTCATTTTTGTGAAATAAAAAATGGGGTTATTTCACAAGTATGAAGTTTAGGATAAGAGGAGGAAATTATGGCTAAGACTAGATTAAGTCGTACCGAGTTGAATATGAATGATATTCAACAACCAGAAGATGAAGAAATGACAATTGATTTACTTGAGTTATTTCGCAGTCTTTTGAAAAACATTAAATTAATCGTTGTGTTAACTGTGGTTTTTGGTGTTTGTGGTTTTATGTTCACCAAACTTTTTATTACACCAACCTATACTGCTTCCACTTCGATTTATTTAACACCGCAAGTTACGGAAAGTGGTTCGTTGGATTACAATTCACAAATTGCCAACTCTAAGTTGGTTACCAACGTTGTGAACTTGATCACACAAAACAATATTATGTCGGAAGTGGCAAAAAATGTTGGTTTGGAAAGTGCGGAAGATGTGCGTAATTGTTTAACGGTGGAGAATGAAGCGGATACCGAAGTCATTACCGTTACTGCTACCACAGATGATCCAAAATTATCAAAATCCATTGCCAATGATACGGTGAATACATTTATGAACCGTATGATGAAAAACTTGAATGTGCGTAATATTGAAATTGTAGATAAGGCAAAATTATCTTATATTCCAAGTGGACCAAATGCGAAAAAGAATAGTGTGATGGCAGCGCTTATTGGATTTATTCTTGGCGTTGGATATTCTGTATTGAAGATGTTATTTGATCGTCGTTTACGTAATAAAGAAGAAGCTGAAAAATATTTAGGCATTCCTGTCTTCTGTGAGCTTCCGGATTTTGACAATGTCTAGAATGATTGATATGCACTCCCATGTTGCCTGGGGGATTGATGATGGCATGCCCAATAAAATGGATGCGATGGAAGCAATCTCACAAGCCCAACAAGATGGGATTGTGGCGATTTGCAGCACCCCTCATTTTATTCCGGGACAATTGGATCAAAGTGTATATGATGAAATTGTTTCTCGCCAGAAAGAGTTAAAAGAAATGAGTTCGCTTCCTATCTATTTAGGTGGAGAAGTTATGATGAACAGTGAGTTCATTCAGTATTTGGATGATGGCTTGTATCCTTGTATCAATGGTACAAAATACATGTTAGTAGAATACAATGTACTTAAAGATATTCATCGAATTTCCTATCACGAAGATACCTTGTATGAATGTAGTGTGCGCGGATATAAACCTGTTATTGCGCATATCGAACGGTACTTCCATCATGGATTGGATTGGGACATCATTGAAAACTGGCAAAATGAAGGATATGTTCTACAAATCAATCGAACTTCCTTAATGGGAATGAGCGGCAGCCAAGTGCAAGACAATGCCTGGGAATTGTTAGAAAAAGGTGTGGGACACTTAATTTGTACCGATACGCATCGTAGTAGCGGACGGCGCGTGGAATGTTTGAGTGATGCCTACCAGGAAGTAGAAGGACGGCTAGGAAAAGAAAACGCGGATTTACTATTTTATTCCAATCCACAAGCAATCTTAGAAGGTCGACCTGTGGAAGATTTAACAGTTGTACAAAAGAAGAAAAAGAAACGTTTTGGATTCTTTAGGAGATAGAGATGGCAAAGAAGAAAAGAAATCAATTTGATGTAGATGAAATATACCGGGGATTGCGGACCAATATTGAGTTTTCTCAAATGGACGATAAGATCCAAGTTATCAATGTAGTTAGTACAGCACCTAATGAAGGAAAAAGTACAGTATCTACCAATTTAGCGCGAATCATGGCAGCTAAATATAAAAATGTATTATTAATTGACTGTGATTTACGTAACCCAAGTGTACATAAATTATTGCATATCAGTAATCGCTCAGGACTTTCTAATATCATGAGTCAATTTAAAGAAGAAACACCAGTTCGCGAATACGATGGAGTTCAAGAACACGTATTCCCTAATGGAGAAACTTTATCCGTTATTACAACCGGGCATAAAGTGCCAAATCCAAGTGAAGTTTTAGGTTCTCGTCGCTTAGGTGCTTTCTTAAACCAGGCACGTAAATCATTTGGATATATTATTCTAGACTGTCCACCAATTGCGGTATCGAGTGACTCCATTCCTGTATGTAATGTCAGTGATGGTGTATTATTTGTCGTAGATTCAAAAACGGCTGATAAACGAAAAGTAAAAAGTGCAATTAACGATGTTCAAAGAAACGGTGGAAATGTATTTGGAATCGTATTAAATAAAGTAGAAGAATTCTCTGATAAACATTATGGCTATGGTTACGGCTATGGTTATGGTCAGGAGGACAAAGACAATGCGTAAAAAAATTCTTTGTGCCATTGCTTGTTCCCTTTTATTGACGGCATGTGGAAGTGGAAATTTAAATATTACGAAAAAAGATATCTTAGAGGTAGCGCGTGATGATGCCAATGCCAGCAAAAGTGAATGCGAAAATGTTTCTATAGAAAAAGGAAGCAATTATTATTCAGTAAGTTTTGATACCCCATCTGGTTCATATAATTACAAGATTGGCTTTGATGGAATTATCCAAGATCGTAGCTATGGTAAAAAAGCTAGTGGAAATTCGCAAACTACAAAAGAAGAACCAGTTAAAGAAGAAAAGACGGAAACTAAAAAGAGTACGCCAAGTACAAAGGAGAACAAAAAGGAAACCTTTGATGAGAACCAAACGCAGGCTATTAATGCTGCCTTGGCAAATGTTGGTGTAACGCAATCCGATGTAACTGACCTTGGTTGCACAACAAGTTCGGATGGAACACAATATATTGTGACGTTCCACCTGAATGATTTATTAAACACAATTACGGTAGATGCAGCATCATTTACGGTATTATCTTCTATCACTGGAGGTGAATAGAAATGAAAACTTTGAAAAAGCCAGGATTGTATTTTGGAATTGTTGCCCTTTTATTATCGGCTTTCTTGTTTTTGTCACTCATTCGTTTAAATGTATTGCCAACAATGTTTGTGGGCATGATCGGGGTTTTATTGTTGATTGTGGTATGCCTGGTCTTTTTACTGGCCCTCAGCAAACACTTAGTTGTTTCTATTATTGGATGTGTATTAGCAGTGGTTTTAGCGCTTGGTAGTGGTTTAGGTTCTTACTATTTAATCAATACCAGTGGTGCTTTAAGCACGATGACACAAAATAAAACCATTGAAAAACATGTGATTGTTTTGTATGCCCTTAAGACAAGCCCATTAAAGAGTGAAGATGACTTAAATGGCCAAACAATTGGAATTTTAAAGAACAATGCACGTAAGTATACAGACAAGGCATGTTCCGAATTAAAATCTTATGGAAAGAAGTTCACTGTACAAGAATATGATTCAACAATTCAATTGGTGAATGATTTTAAAGGCCAAAAGATTGATTTGATGATGATTGATTCTTCCAATTTATCTATGATTGAAGATTTAGAAGGTCAAGAAAACATCGAAGATGAAATCAAAGCAATTTATTCTTATAACTATACAGTAAAGAAAGCCGATACCTCTACAACAACCGATGTTACTTCAAAAGCTTTTAATGTTTTGATCAGTGGTAGTGATTCACGTGGTAGTGTAGAGGAAACCAGCCGTAGTGATGTGGATATGATTGTTACGGTTAATCCAAAAACTCGTACGGTTTTAATGACAAGTATTCCTCGTGACTACTATGTTACAACGGTTTGTGATGAAAGTATGGGATGTGCCAATGGACAAAAAGATAAGTTGACGCATACCGGACTTCATGGTGTAGGAACAACCGAAATGACGATTGAAAACTTCATGGATATTGATATTAACTACAACGTAAAAGTTGGTTTCCAAACGGTTACGCAATTGGTTGATACCTTAGGTGGTATTACCGTCAATAACCCACAAGATTTCTCGACGGGTGAATATACCTTTAAACAAGGTAATATCGAATTGAATGGTTCTCAAGCATTAGCTTTTGCCCGTGAACGTTATTCGTTTGCTTCTGGTGATAGAGAACGTGGAAAGAACCAAATGCGTGTATTAACAGGTATTTTGAATAAATTGATGAGCCCATCTATTTTGACAAACTATGCGAGCATTATGCAAAGCTTAGCTTCTACATTCCATACCAATATGGGAATGGATGATATTTCTGCATTAGTTAAGAGTCAATTAAACAATGGTGGTTCTTGGAAGATTTATTCCAATAGTCTTGATGGAAATGGTGGAACCGATTATTGTTACGAATTAGGTGACAATGCATCCGTTGTCTATCCAGATGAAAATAGTATTAGTGAGGCTAAAACAGACATTGAAGCTGTAACAATGGGTGAAGAGCCTCCATATGTAATCAGTCAATAAGAAGCAGCATTTTGCTGCTTTTTTTCAAAGGAGAAGAAATATGAAAATTCAAGAAATGTATGATTTAGAACACACTTTAGCGAAACCTTATTTAGAACAGTTTACCTACCCTTGGCAAGCATTAAAGGGAATTAAAGATTTTATCTTAGCCCTTGGACCAACTCTACCAAAGGAATATAAAGAAGTAAGCCCACAAGTTTGGGTACATGAAACTGCTACCGTTGCGCCAACAGCTTTTTTAGGGGCTCCATGTATTATTGGTGCGAATACCGAAGTTCGTCATTGTGCGTTTATTCGCAGCAGTGCCTTAGTTGGAAATGATTGCGTTGTTGGTAATAGTGTCGAATTAAAAAATGTCATCTTATTTGATCATGTTCAAACTCCTCATTATAACTATGTCGGCGATAGTATCTTAGGATATTATTCACATATGGGCGCTGGATCTATTACTTCAAATGTAAAGAGCGATAAAACTTTGGTTGTCGTACATGGACCAGAAAACATTGAAACTGGATTAAAGAAATTCGGAGCTATGTTAGGCGATCATGTAGAAGTTGGATGTAACAGTGTCTTAAATCCTGGTACAGTCATCGGACCAAATTCCAATGTTTATCCAGTGAGCTGTGTCCGGGGTGTTGTACCTGCTAACTCTATTTGGAAAACAGGTGGTATAATTGTTTCAAAGGAGAAATAAATAATATGAGAGTACTACTAGCTGGCGGAGCCGGATATATTGGAAGCCATACGGCGGTTTCTTTAATTGAAGCAGGACATGAAGTTGTCATTGTGGATAATTATGATAACAGTTGTGCCGAAGCTATTGCGCGTGTTGAAGCTTTAACAAACACACAAATTCCCCATTATGAAGTTGATGTAAAAGATAAAGCAGCCCTGGATGCTGTATTCAAGAAAGAACCTGTGGATTGCGTGATTCACTTTGCGGGTTTAAAAGCTGTTGGAGAGTCGGTAGAAAAACCGGTTGCCTATTACCGCAACAACATTGATACAACCCTTACTTTATTAGAAGTGATGAAAGAAAATCACGTCAATCAAATTGTGTTCTCTTCTAGTGCTACAGTTTATGGAGCAGAAAATGCGTCTCCATTATATGAAACAATGAAAAAGGGAACTTGTACCAATCCATATGGTTGGACAAAATGGATGATGGAACAAATTTTAAGTGATGCCGCTTATGCAGATAAAGATTTATCGGTTATCTTGTTACGTTACTTTAATCCAATTGGAGCGCATCCATCTGGAACCATTGGGGAAGATCCTCAAGGTATTCCAAATAATCTAATGCCTTATGTTTCACAAACAGCCATTGGAAAAAGAGAATGTTTAACTGTATTTGGTGGGGATTATGACACACCAGATGGTACATGTTTACGTGATTACATTCATGTTTGTGATTTGGCAGAAGGTCATGTTAAGGCCGTAGAATATGCCCAAACTCGCAAAGGTGTCGATATTATTAACCTGGGAACCGGAACCCCTTATTCCGTTTTGGATATTGTGCATGCGTTTGAAAAAGCGAACAATTTGAAGTTGAACTATAAAATTGGGCCAAGAAGAGAAGGCGACTTAGCCGTTTGTTTCTCAAATGCCGATAAAGCAAAAGAAGTTTTAGGTTGGCAAGCCAAACGAAATCTTGAAGACATGTGTCGTGATTCTTGGAACTGGCAGAAACAAAATCCTAATGGATATAAAAAGTAATAAGCAAAAAAGCGAATCGTTAGTGATTCGCTTTTTCAATGCCATATGGAATGGAGGCAATGGCTTGATCTACAACTTGCATTGTTTCATAGGTGATTTTTAAGTAATCACGCATTTTCTGATACTCTTGTTTTTCAATCATTTCTTCGAAATCCTTGAATTCATGCATCATCCAATCCGAATAGAGATTTTTGTTGATGTGTGTGCTTTCTTTATGTATGCATAGATGATAGGAACCGATGAGATTGGCTCCATCGTCAATGGATATATACCCATCTTCGCCTTGAATCAAGGCATGACCAGGGCTATCAGAATCTTTTGCACCTGTACATAAAGCATAAAAATGATCGTATTCCATAAATACGGTACCAGAGGTATCTACGCCATTAAAGCCGAGGTTGGCATAATATTTCACATGTTTTGGTAAACCGAATAGGGCAACCACAAATGTAACATTATAGATGTTGATATCATAGAGGGATCCGCCGTAAAGTTTAGGATCTAAGGCTGGCAGAGCCTTCTTTTCTTTATAAGCATTATAGCGAGATGAATATTGGGAATAGTTACATTGAATACACTTGATGGGTCCGAGCTTTGGAAGATCTTCTTTAATGCTTAAAAAATTCGGTGTATGCAAAGGTCGGAAAGCTTCAAAGAGATAACGTTTTTTCTCTTGAGCTAAATCAATGAGTTCTTTGGCTTCTTGGGCATTTACACAAAAGGGTTTTTCTAAGATAACGTGTTTATTGGCCAATAAAGCTTTTTTGGCATATTCGTAATGTACTTTATTGATCAGACCAATATAAACGGTATCGCAATCTGCATGGGCTAGAAGTTGGTCATAATCCGTATAGACTTCTTGAATCGCATATTTTTGCGCTAGGTCTTGCGCTTTGTCTTTGCTGTGAGGGCGGGCATAAATGGCTTTGCGTTCAATGCTTGGGATTTGTTCCAGGCATTCTAGAGCACAGCCAACAATCATGCCAGTTCCAATGATGGCTAATTTCATATTTCTTATCTCCTTGTATTTAAATTATACAGAGCATCTTTGTTCTGTGCTAGAATATTGTTCAGATGGAAGGAGATTTGCATGTTATTAGGTATACCCGATAAAGACAAGATTCGCTTAGGTGCCTTTCTTTCGTTTCAATTGAAAAAATGGTTAAGAAATCATCCGGATCAAAGCAGTGATTTATTTATATGTGGCATTTGTTCCAAACCTGAATTTCAAAGCATTCTTGAAGGTAAACCCCTTTCGGATTCTTCCATATATGAATACTTATTACAGAAACTGGGCTTTGCGTATAACTACGATGATCGTTTGGCATCCAATTATATAGCGAATGCGAAAGAGATGTTAGAAGACTTGGAATTTGATCAAATGGCCAGTTTCTATAAACGTTTGAATCGTTATTTAAAAGAACTGGAATCGATGGATGAATATGCCTTGGAATCCATTACCCATAAAGCTTTATTATGTATGCAAGAAGTGGATTGTTCTTCGCGTAGCTTTGCCTCATTACTTTTGTACTATCCGATTTTGGATCGCTATATGAAAGAAATCTGTGGCCATTTCCTTTTGACATATATTCATCAACATACGGAAGATGAAATTGATCGAAATTGGATGGAAGAACATGGTCTGCTTTCTTTAAAGGCTTTGCGAAATCGCTATCGCATTTTAAACCTCTTTATTACTTGGGAAGATTATTATGATGCAGCCAATTATTGTGAAGATCTTTTAAAAGCTTGTCGGCAAGAGAATAATGTTCGTGTGGCTTTTCAAACCCAAATCAGTCGTTTGTTCATTGTTTTAAAAATTCAACCCAATGCTTTTGAAAGTTATGCCAATGTCGTATTGGAAAACCCGATTCTACAAGAGGAAAGCAATGATCCGCATGTCTATGAGTTTTATCATGTTGTGGGATTGTATTACTTTATTGAGAAGAATTATGAACAAGCCTGGTTGTATTTCTTGCGCTCTGTAGCAGATGAAACATACTTTTTTCCAGAAATTATCTTTTTGAACTATATTTCCACCCTTTTAAATAAGCCATTACCCGATGAATTGGTGGAACAAAGAGATATTGAATGTGAAGATCGTATGTATAAGTCCATTTATACATATTATTGTTTAAAGAACAAAGGGGAAACCCTGCAAACTCTAGAGAATTATCTGTGGGATCATTGTAAAGATGAAATCTATCGTTTTTCGCCAAGCTGGGTAATGAAAGACATTATCCGTACGGAATTGGAATGGATCAGTAATCAAACGGGTGATACCCGAAAAATGAATCGTTTTATGAATTTGGAGGACTAGCTTATGAAACGTGTTTTATCCATTCAAGATATATCTTGTTTAGGACGCTGTTCGACAACTATTGCCCTACCCGTGATTTCGGCAATGGGAGTAGAAACGGTTATCTTGCCAACGGCCCTTCTCTCCACACATACGATGTTTAAAGATTTCACGTACAAAGATTTAACGGATCAGTTGATGCCAATTGCACAGCACTGGAAAAAACAGAATGTACATTTTGATGCCATCTATACGGGCTATTTGGGATCAATAGAAGAAATTCAACTTGTTGAAAACATCATTACGATGTTTAAAGAAGAAGATACATTGGTATTTATTGATCCGGTGATGGCCGATAAAGGTAAGCTGTATTCTGGATTTCAAGAAAGCTATATAGCCGCTAATGCCGAATACTGTAGTCATGCAGATGTCATTGTACCCAATATTACGGAAGCTGCATTAATGACAGGAAATGTATATAAAGAGACATATGATGAAACCTATATTCTAGATATGTTGCATAAACTGGCAGATTTTGGTCCAGATATTGTGGCAATTACAGGGGTAAGCTTAGAAGAAGGCAAGACGGGTGTCTATGGATATGATGCCAAGAATCAAACCACCTTTAAGGTACAAACCGATTTAGTTGGCGTATCTTATCATGGAACGGGCGATTTGTTCTCTAGTGCAGCTGTCGGCGCTTTAGTGCAAGGCATCCCTTTGAAGAACGCGTTTCAACTAGCAGCGGATTATACTGTTTCTACAATCAAGGCAACACTAGAAGATCAAAATCAAGCATGGTATGGCGTTAGTTTTGAGAAGACTCTACCAGAATTAAGTGCTTTGTTGAAAAAATATCGAATGGAAAAATAATATCCGAAAGATAGAAGGGAACTTTCATCCTTCGGATTTTTTTATTATGGAAAATATGCCTAAACAAAATGATTCCTTTTCTGTTAGATTAGAACTATGAAATATACAATAACTTATCCCACCGAAATTGGAACCCTGCGTTTATTAAGTGATGAAGAAAGTCTACTTGCCCTATGGTTTGATGATGGTAAGGCCCCTTTTGATTGGAAAGAGGCGAAACAAGAAGTGAATTACGTTTTAAAGCGTACGATACAATGGCTGAATGTATACTTTTCCGGACAGAATCCAGATTTTCTTCCTCCTCTTTATTTGCAGGGAACAGCTTTTCAAAAGCAGGTATGGCAAGCTTTGTTAGAAATTCCTTATGGACAAACATGGACGTATGGTGATATAAGTCGAAAAATCTTTGGCAGTACGAAAGGTTCGCATGCGATTGGGCAGGCTGTAGGCAAAAATCCGATTAGTTTGATCGTTCCTTGCCATCGTGTAATCGGAAAAAAAGGCCTGACGGGTTATGCGGGCGGAGTGTATCGGAAAAAGTGGCTATTGGAAAAGGAAAAGAATTGATAGTATGCTACAATAAAACTCGTTGAGGAGAAAATCTATGAAGAAAAAAGGAATGAATATCACTGTCGGAATCTTTATTGGATTAGTGGCAGGGGTTATTGTTGGCATTGTGATGCCAGAATGGTTGAATACCGTATTGACGGTTATCGCAACGATTTACATGTCAGCTTTGAAAATGATGATTTTCCCACTGGTTTTTACAAGCTTAGTTATGGGAATCATTGGTATTGGAGATATCGCAAAAACCGGAAAAATCGGGCTTCATGCGATCTGCTGGTATACCGGAACGACGGCTTTGGCCTCTGGACTTGGTCTAGTTTTACCTAGAGTTCTACGTTTAGGTCAAGGTGCACATATTGTTGCTACTAAGACAAAAGTTGAAGCAGCTACTTTTACGGGTTTATTGGATACCTTAGAAAACATTATTCCTGCCAATCCATTTGAGGCATTTTCTACGGGGAATATGTTACAAGTATTAGCTTTTGCGGTCATTATTGGTCTTGCTTGTTTAGCCATTAAAGAAAAGGCTAAACCATTTGTGGACCTTTGTGATTCCGTCTATGAAATATCCATTTTTATTATTAGTAAGATTATGTATGTTACGCCAATTGGTGTCTTTGCGTGCATCGCAACGGTTATGCATTCTAATGGAATTTCAACAATGATTCAATTGGCCCAAGTATTGATTGCGCTATATATTACGTTCTATGTATATGTTTTTATCATTTATGGGGGTATGGTGAAATTTATTGGAAAATACAATCCAATTCAATTCTTTAAAGATGTAGCACCAGCTGGATTGAATGCCTTTGGAACTTGTTCTAGTAGTGCAACCATTCCTCTTTCCATGAAATGTGCCAGTGAGAAAATTCATATTCCCGAAGAAATTACTTCTTTGACTTTACCTTTAGGCGCTACCATCAACATGGATGCAGTATCTATTTTAATGTCATTTATGATTACTTTCTTTGCCTCGGCCTTAGGTATTCAACTTTCTTTAGGCACAATGGTTACTGTATTAGCTTGTAATGTACTTCTAAGTATTGGAACGCCAGGTGTTCCTGGCGGTGCTATTGCAGCGTTTGCGGCCTTATGTCCCATTGCCGGTTTACCTACATCGCAAGTATTAGGCGTATATATTTCTATTAATACTTTATGTGATATGGGGGCAACTTGTGTCAACGTCTTAGGTGACTTGGCTTGTTCTACGGTATTAAAACATACCTTGCATTTGGAAAAGGAATAATTGACTTTGACAAAAAGGATAGTAATCTAGCAAGTGGGATTTAGAGGTGATCAATATGTCTAGTGCGATTCCTAAAAATCACATGGATGTTTTATGGCATGACTATACGACAACCGATGAAAAGAAGGTTCCTATTACGGAAGCGGATTTAATTGAAAAGTCATCGATTGTCGGTCGCTGTGGTCTGATGCTTTTATCTTGTGGAACAGGAGCTTGGCGAGTGCGCAGTTCCATGAATACTTTGTCCCAAGAGTTGGGTATCACTTGTACAGCAGATATAGGATTAATGTCGATTAATTATACTTGTTTTGATGGAACGCAATGCTTCACCCAAGCTTTGTGTTTGACAAATACAGGGGTCAATACATCAAAATTAAATCGCTTGGAAAAATTTGTTCAAGATTTTGCCGAAAATGAAAAACATATGACAGGCGAACAACTGCATTCTCGCTTAGATGAAATTGAACAGATTCATGGTCTTTATTCGCCAATTGCCTTAGGCTTGGCTTCGGCTTTAGCGTGTGGTGCCTTTACCTTTTTATTAGGCGGAGGGCCAATTGAAATGCTCTTTGCGTTTTGTGGCGCTGGAATTGGCAACTTTATTCGTTGTAAGTTGACGAAACACCATTTCACTTTATTTTTAGGTATTTTTGCCAGTGTGGTTTCAGCTTGTCTTGTTTATGCACTCTTGCTCTATGGTACAGAGTCTTTGTTTGGCATAAATGCTTTACATGAATCGGGATATATTTGTTCGATGTTGTTTGTGATTCCTGGTTTTCCTTTTATTACCAGTGGAATCGACTTGGCAAAGTTAGATATGCGTTCGGGTTTAGAACGTTTGAGCTATGCATTGATTGTCATCCTGGTCGCAACTTTGACGGCATGGATAATGGCTATGTTGCTACATTTACAACCCAATAACTTCTTGCCTTTACAATTATCGATGGGGCAAGAATTGATCTTCCGAATCATTGCCAGTTTTTGTGGTGTGTTTGGCTTCTCTGTCATGTTTAACAGTCCCGTTCAACTGGCAGCTACAGCAGGCCTGATTGGAGCTATTGCGAATACGACCCGTTTAGAGTTGGTTGATTTGGGTCATTGCCCACCAGCTGTTGCAGCTTTTATTGGTGCACTATTAGCGGGATTATTGGCTTCTTTATTAAAGTCAAAAATTGGTTATCCAAGAATTTCTTTGACAGTTCCATCGATTGTTATAATGGTTCCGGGATTGTATTTGTATCGTGCAATTTATAATCTTGGTGCAATGTCTTTACAAAATTCGGCTTCTTGGTTCGCAAGTGCTATATTGATTATTTTTGCCTTGCCACTGGGTTTGATCTTTGCCCGTATTCTTACGGATCGAACTTTCCGGTATTGCACATAAAAACCCACATTGAAGTGAACCCCAAAAGTTGAACAAAGTAAAAGTTCAATTTAGGAGGTTCACTTTTTATATGAAATTAACAGAAAAACAGAAGA
>ERZ506982.397-NODE-397-length-17396-cov-5.12543_pt1 | contig 17396 bp, 20 predicted proteins | sample MGYA00512886_ERZ506982 | MGnify/ENA metagenome assembly ERZ506982 | reverse complement strand
CGATCTTTATCCATTGCCTCTGACTTTATGGATGCTGGTATTCCTCACTATACAGGTGCTGATTCATTTGTTAGAAATGGTGCATTTGCGACTTGTGGTGTGAACTATTCAGAACTTGGCAAGGAAACTGCTGATCTTGCATACAAGGCAATGAAAAATGGCATGGATGCAACTGGCTACAAGGGCAGCTATGAAGTGATGACTGGTGGAATCATTACAGTCAATACGGAAGCAAGTGAAAAATCAGGTATTGCTTCTGATACATTTAAAGATTTTGGGGATGTAGTTGAAGTAGAAACAAGTGAAGAATAAGCGGAGGGAAGAATGTTATATATCATACAGACAGCTTTACAACTTGGATGTGTTTATTCATTTGTCGCATTGGCCTTGTTTTTAAGCTATCGTATCCTTGATATTGCAGATCTAACAACGGATGGGTGTTTTGTACTGGGGATGGCGGTTTCTGTCTCCTGTTGTGCAGGTGGTCATCCGTTTGTCGGTGTGATTCTAGGAATGATTGCTGGGGGATGTGCTGGATGCGTAACGGCAATATTACAGACACGTTTGGGAGTTCCTTCCATTCTTGCTGGCATTGTGACAAATACTGGGTTGTACACAATTAATCTAATGGCAATGGGATGGAGTTCTAATATTTCTTTATTAAAGAATGAAACGATTTTCTCATTGTTTAAGAAAACAAATATTGGTGGCGCATGGAATGCAATTATTCTAGTGGGAATGATTGCGTTATGTGCAATGGTGTTGATGAAATGGTTTTTATCAACACGCTTAGGCTTATCAATTCGTGCAACGGGTGATAATAGAGATATGGTTTCTGCTTCTTCTATCAATCCGAGATTTACAATTCTTGTAGGTCTTGTTGTTGCGAATATGTTTACGGGGTTGAGTGGTGCACTTGCAGGACAGCTGCAAAAAAGTGCAGATATCAATGCGGGAAGCGGCATTGTGACAATTGGCCTTGCAACGCTGATCATTGGGGAAACATTGATACAGGGAAGAAAATCCATTGGTAGAAATATCTGTGCGTGTCTTGTGGGAAATATTGTGTATCGCTGTATTTATGCATTTGTTTTACAGACACATATTATTCCTGTAGAAGGTTTGAAGCTGATGACAGCCATCATTGTTGCATTGGCAATTGCGGCTCCATATATCAAAGAAAATCTTGATGTAATGAAGCGAGAAAGAAGGGAGAAGTCATGTTAAGAATTGAACATATTTCTAAGACATTCCATCCTGGAACAGTGAATGAAAAGAAAGCATTGGATGATTTTTCTTTGACAGTGAACGATGGTGATTTTGTTACGATTATTGGATCAAACGGCGCTGGGAAATCTACATTGTTTAACAGTATTGCGGGAAACTTTCTTGTGGATTCTGGCAGAATTCTTTTAGATGATGAGAATATTACATTTACACCTGAATATAAAAGAAGCAAATATATTGGCAGATTGTTTCAGGATCCATTGCGTGGAACAGCACCACATATGACGATTCGTGAGAATCTTGCATTGGCATATTTACGTGCAGGGAAACATACAAAGATGTTTTCTCGTGTTTCTAGGAAAGATGAAGAGAAGTTTAGAGATGTTTTAAAGCAATTGGATATTGGCCTGGAAGATCGTATGGATGTTCCTGTTGGGACACTGTCTGGCGGGCAAAGACAGTCATTAACATTATTAATGGCTACGATCGTCCCTCCAAAACTGTTATTGCTGGATGAACATACAGCAGCTTTGGATCCACAGGCTGCGGAAAAAATTATGTCATTAACAAATCAGATCGTTTTGGAGAATCATACGACTTGTCTGATGATTACGCATAATATGAAGAGTGCTTTATCTACAGGAAATCGTACATTGATGATGAATCAGGGAAAGATCATTCAGGATCTGAATGCGGATGATAAAAGGAATATGGATGTGGATACTTTGATGCATCGTTTTAAAGATGCATTAAATGATGATCGAATCCTCTTGACGCAAGATTAGCTTAGGGCTAATCTTTTTGTTTGAATTGGAAGTGAGAATATGGCAAAGAAAGAAACGAAAACAAATGCGATGAGAATTCTGGATCAGGCTGGGGTGTCTTATGAGATTCATACATATGATGTGAGTGATGATTTGATTGATGGTGTGAGCGTTGCGCGTAAATGTAACGAAGACCCAGAACAGGTATTTAAAACATTGGTAACGGTTGGTAATGATAAAGAACATTATGTGTTTGTGATTCCAGTTGCGGAAAAACTGGATCTGAAAGAATGTGCTAAGGCAGTTGGTGTAAAAAGTGTTGAAATGATTCCACAGAAAGATTTGTTGAAACTGACAGGATATATTCATGGTGGATGCTCTCCCATTGGAATGAAAAAGAAGTTTGTAACGGTGTATGATGAGACAATCGTACTGTTTGATAAGATCCTTGTATCTGGCGGCAGAGTTGGAACACAGGTAGAAGTTGGTGTAGAAGATTTGTTGAACGTAACTGAAGGCAAAGTGCAGGCAATTACAAGAAACATATAATGTTCACAAAACTATACACATTGTCTGATATAATAAAGATATGTTAAAGAAATTAGTGAAAGAAATCCTTGTTTTATCAAGTGTAATAGGCTGTATGCCTTTGACAAGTATTATTGCGGAAAAAAATCCGTGTGATTCTGATCCGTATAGTGATGCATGCAAGACATATTCTCAAAAGAAAAAAGATGCTTTAGATGCTAAAAATAAAGAGATTGCACAACAGAAAGCAGACAGTGAGGCAGAACTTGCAGAAATCAAAGCAAAGCGCGCAGAGATTGCCGCAAATATTGTTGCGTATAAAGAAGAAATTGCATCGTATCAAAAGCAGATTGATGATTTGAACAGTACGATTTCAGAATTGGAAACACAAATCAGTGCATTACAGACACAAATCAATGATACACAGGCAAAAGCAGATGCAAAGCAGGTGGAAATTGACGATACGCAGGCACAGATTACGCAACTTGGAGAAAAAGTGAAAAGCAGAATGGTATCTTCACAGTCTGGCATGCGTATTCATAAAGAATTCTCTATTTTAATGGGTGCATCTACGTTTCAGGATTTTTTGCGTATCGCAAATGGGTTGAGTGATATCAATGCCTATGATAATCAGACAACAAATCAGCTTGTAGATCTATCTGCACAGTTAAAGAGTGACAAGGAAGAATTGGATACTTTAAAAGCATCTCAACAGGCCCAGCAAGATGAATTGAATGCCAACCAGGAAACACAGGAAAATCAAAAAGCACTTCTAGAAGTAGCACAGGAAAAGATTCAAGTATATAAGGATGCTGCAGAAGACACTGCGGCAGAGCTGGAAGCACAGGGGGAAAAGATTTCTTCTACAGTGGATTCCTTGAAGGCAACAATCAATTCTAATGCGGCTCAGATGGATGCACTCCAGGCTGCAATTGATAAAGCGAATACACCGCAGCCAACTCCAGATGAAAGTGGTGGTGGAGATAATTCTTCCAGCGGTGGATCATCTGGAAACTTTGGCTCTTCTGGATGGACGAATCCAGTGCCTGGTGCATATCGCAGTGCTGGTACATGGAACTATCCTGGTGGTGGAAAACATCTGGGATATGACTTTGCGGCAAGCCAGGGTACGACAATCAGAGCTGTTGGAGATGGCGTTGTGATTGTTAGCGCAGATGGTGCAACGACCGGGTATCTTGGAAGTACTGCGCATGGTACAGGTGGATCAAGTGGTGGTGGAAACCAGATTTATCTGTTAACTGCTGTGAATGGCTCATTATATGCGGTGAAGTATCTGCATATGCAATATGGATCACCAATTGCCTTAGGTACACAGGTAAAAGCAGGTGATTATATCGGTAGAGTTGGTGCGACTGGAAATGTAACAGGTCCGCATTGCCATATTGAAATCTTCTATTTAGGAGATGCATCAAATTTCACAAATTATTTAAGAACATGGAATGGTGATCTGGCCTTTGGATGTGGATGGGCTGGCAGCTATGGCGGCTATGGCAGAAGATGTCAGGATGGCTATGGTGCCCCATGTAGAATTCGTCCTGAAAATGTCATTGGATAAATGAAGGAGACTGCAGTAATAAAGTCTCCTTTTTCAATATCGCTTGAAATATAAAAATAGCCATGCAATCCATTTTGGATGCATGGTTCAAAAATATTCTTTGCATATTTTTGAAAGCTGAAGTTCTTTTTTTTGTATAATGCTCATATGGTGAAAAGGATCTATCGCTCGTTACTGGTTGTATGGTTTTTATGTTTTTGTGTCTTTACTTTAAAGAAAGAAGCAATCTTTTCCTCTTTCTTTCATAATGTCAAAGATATTTTTGCGAGACAATTGTTTCAGGAAGAAAAAGAAGTTGCTGCATATGATGATTTGTATCATCCATATTATGCGATGCTGGATGAAAAAGAGAAGCGGATCTATGCAAAGATTATTGACTGTACAAATGCATTGGAAACAACATTGAAGCCATTTGATGCAGATATTACAGAAAAGAATATTGCAAATGCATATCAGGCTGTAATGTTTGATTGTCCTGAACTGTTCTGGCTGGAACAGGGGTATTCTTATGAATTGTTAGAAAATATGGGTGTTGTTTCTGTGACGTTATCGTTTAATGAAACTGCAGTGGATCTTGCGAAAAATCAGCAATTGTTTCTAAAAGCCAGTGAAGAAATTGTACAGAATGCCCTTGTATATCCGAGTGATGAAGAAAGGGAAAGATATGTTCATGATGCCTTGTGTGAAAGAATTACATATGATCTAGAGGCAACGATGAATCAATCGGCGTATTCTGCACTGGTGAATCATCAAACGGTTTGTGCGGGGTATGCAAAAGCTTTTCAATATATCTTGAAGCAATTATCCATTCCTTGTGCATATGTAACGGGAAGTGCAGAAGGTGAAGATCATGCATGGAATATTGTGTTTCTGGATGGTTCGTGGTGGAATGTGGATGTTACGTGGGATGATGAACTAGAAGATCCGTATATGTTTTTTAATTTGAAAGATGATGTATTTGATGAAACACATGCTAGAAATGATATCAGTGTTTCTTTGCCTGCTTGTGAATGATGAAAAGATAAATAAGCGTCGCACACAAAAAGCCGCTCATATTAATGAGAACATCTTTGATACAGCCATAGCGGTTTGGTACAAAGTGCTGAATCGTTTCATCCATGGATGGCGGTAAAATCCAGAAGAGTGCGTAGTTGAGTTTTAGATTTGTGAGCAGTGGTGCGGTGCGCAAGGCGTACATGACGAGAATTCCAAGTCCGGCGTATTCGCTGAAATGTGCGAGTTTACGTATAAAATGATGAAATGTATCAAAAGGAATATTCCATCCAAAGCTATGGAGATTGGATAATAAGAATTGTGTCAGACCACCAGAAATGGCACTGCTTGTTTCACCAATCTGCAGAGAGTTTGAAAATATAAATAGGATATACAGGAATATGATGATCCATACATACTTTTTGTTCTTCATAAGTTCACTTGTCAACCATGGTATAATACATGAGCAAAGAGGGAAATGAAATAGATATGAAAAAATTAATTAATGTTCTTTTCGTTGTAACAGGAACATTTATCTTGGCAATTTCGGTTGAATTCTTTATTCTTCCATACCACATTCTGTCTGGTGGTGTAGCTGGTGTTGCGGTAGCATTTGAACCATTTTTCCATTTGGATGAAACACTTGTTGCCAATACTTTAACGCTTGCGTTATTGATCGTTGGTACATTGATTTTAGGAAAGCAATTTGGAATTGATACGATTTTGTCTTCGTTCTGTTATCCTGTTTTTACAACAGCATTGTCTTATGTTGCACCAATGATTCCAATTCATATTGAGCCATTCCTGGCTAGTTTGTATGCAGGACTACTTGGTGGGGTTGGAATTGGTCTTGTGATGAGAGCTGGTGCGAGTACGGGTGGTATGGATGTTCCACCACTCATTGCACATAAACTGTTTGGCGTGAAAGTTGCTACTGGTGTTATGGTTACGGATGGCATTACAGTTTTGCTTGGTGTACTTGCATATGGCATTGATGCGGCTTTGATTGGCTTGATTTCTGTATTTGCTTCAGGCATTGCGATTGATAAGATTTTGTCACTTGGTGCAGGAAGTAATGCGAAAAGTGTGACAATCATTAGTGAGAAATGGAAAGAGATTGCGGATGTTATCATGCGTGATATGGATCGTGGTGTAACGTTTCTGGCTGGTGAAGGTGGCTATCAGATGGATAAGAAAAAAGTTATCTTATGCGTTGTCAGCGCAAAGCAGTATTCTCAACTGGTAGAAATTATTAATCAGATTGATGATCGTGCATTTACGATTACAACAGATGCATCGGATATGCATGGAGAAGGTTTCACGTATCCTTCAGCAACAATTTAAATGATGTATGGTAAAATAAACACTGGTTTTTAAGATGAAAGGAGACTTGTATGATTGAATGTGAACATGTATACAAACAATATAAAAACGGTACAAATGCTTTGTATGATGTGAATTTTAGTGTCAAACAAGGTGAATTTGTTTATATTATTGGACCAACGGGTTCTGGTAAGTCCACGTTGATCAAATTACTGGATGGAGAAGAACTCCCAACAAAAGGTAATGTTGAAGTTGTTGGTATCAATGTTGGTGAATTGAAGAGAAAGCAAGTTCCAATTTATCGTAGAAATATTGGTGTTGTTTTCCAGGATTTTAGACTTCTTCCAACAAAGACGGTATATGAAAATATTGCCTATGCTTTAGAAGTTATCAATATGAAAAAGCCACAGATCAAAAAAAGAGTAGATGAAGTACTGGATGTCGTTTCTTTAAAAGAAAAGAAGACTTCTTTTCCACATGAATTATCTGGCGGACAGCAGCAGCGTATTGCGATTGCTAGAGCGATTGCAAACCGTCCAAAGGTTTTGATTGCAGATGAACCTACAGGTAACCTTGATCCTGGAAAATCTGATCAGATTATGAATCTGCTGGAAAGAATCAACAAGCGCTATGGTACAACAATTTTGATGGTAACGCATGATTTAACACTCGTGAATAAGCATCGTAAAAGAACGGTTGTCTTAGAACATGGACATATTGTTGCAGATCTTGCACAAGGAGGTTATGTTCGTCATGATCAGTAGACCAATTAAAGAAGGATTTTCAGGTGTTGGCAGACACTTAGCAATGGCAATCAGTTCTGCAATTGCGGTAACGATTACGTTATTAATTATTTCACTGTTTATTATTTTCTCTTATAACGTACAGAATTTCACAAAAAATATTGAATCTTCTATGGAAATATCTGTTATGGTCGACTACAACTATGAAGATAGTGCAAAAGAAGATGCAATTCAGAAATCTATTGAAGCAATTGATGGTGTTAAGAAAGTAACATATTCAAATAAAGATCAGGAATTTCAATACTATATTGATTCTTTTGATGATGAAAAGACGAAAGAAGCATTTGAACCATTTAAAGATGATAATCCAATGCATGATGCTTTCTATGTAGAAGCAACCAGTGGTGATCAGATTACAGAAATTGCTTCAGAGATTCAGAAAATTGAAGGTGTTGCGGAAGTGAACTATGGTGGTCAGTCAACAGTTTCGATGGTTGATACAATGGCAATGGTTCGTAAGATTGGTGGATTCTTAGTTATTGGCTTGACTCTGTTAGCCATTTTCCTGATTCAGAATACAATCAAGTTAACGATTTCTGCACGTAAAGATGAAATTACTATCATGAGAAATGTTGGTGCAACGAATTCCTTTATTCGTTCCCCATTTGTGATTGAGGGTATTATCATTGGTGTGCTTGGTTCCATTATTCCAATTGCATTAACAGTTTGGGGATATACAACATTGTATCAGCAGAGTGGTGGTATTCTTGTTTCTAACATGTTTAAGCTTGTAAAGCCAAATCCATATATTTTCTATCTGGCGGGTATTTTATTAGGCATTGGTGTAGTTGTGGGATTTGTTGGATCCTTGTTGTCTGTTAACCGTTATCTGAGGTGGAAGAGATGATGAAAGTCATCAAAATATGTATTTGTGTATGTATTTCTTTTCTGTGTATTACACGTGTTGATCGTGTGTATGCAGAAGATTATTCGAATACGGAATACTGGTCTGAAACCTGTAAAAAAGCTACAAAAGATAATCAGGAAGCCTGCAAAGGATATGCGAAGTATCTGGAAAGTAAAAAATCTGAAGCGCAGGAGCAATTGAAGAGTATTGAAGCAAAGCGTGATCAGATTGCGGCAAATATTGCGGCATATGACCAGGAGTTGAAAGATCTGCAGGCAAAGATTACAGATCTGCAGACACAGATCGATGCAACACAGGCTGAAATTGATGCGAAACAGCTTGAAATCGATAACAAGCAGAAAGAAATTGATGCAACACAGGCACAAGTAGATGCTTTGAAAGAAAAAGTAAAAAAAAGAATGGTGAATGCGCAGTCAACTATGCGTGTATCGAAATATACAGATATTTTGATGGGTGCTTCTACATTTGAAGAATTCATTCGTATTGCCAATGGCTTGGGTTCTATTGCACAATATGATGAAAATACAATGGACCAGCTGGCGAGTTTAATTGAAAAATTAAATGATGAAAAGCAGGCACTTGAAAATGCGAAAGTTGAAATGGAAGTTGCAAAGCAGGAACTGTTAAATAAACAAGATGAACTGGAAGCTGCAAAGGCATATGTACAAGTCATTATTGATGAACAAGAAAAGCAGGCTGCAGAACTGGAAGCATTAGGTGATACGATTTCAGCAAATATTGACAGTATCAAGTCTGCAATTTCCAAGATTGATCTCAATGGTGTTGTTGCGGCAGAAGGTTGGACAAACCCAGTACCTGGTGCATATCGCAGTGCTGGAACATGGAATTATTCTGGCGGCGGTAAACATTTGGGATATGATTTTGCGGCAAGTCGGGGAACAAATATCTATGCGGTAGCGAATGGCGTCGTTGTAAATAGTGCGGATGGCTGTTCGTATGGTGGACTTGGTTCGACATGCCACGGAAGCGGTGGCTCCAGCGGCGGTGGCAACCAGGTATATCTAGTTGTTGCGGTAGGCGATACTTTGTACGCGGTGAAGTATCTGCATATGCAAAATGGATCACCAATCGCAACTGGTACAAAAGTTACGGGAGGAGATTACATTGGTAGAGTTGGTTCTACAGGAAACTCTTCTGGTCCGCATTGCCATATTGAAATTTTCAAAATTGGTGCGGCAAGTGACTTTGCAAGCTATGTAAAAAACTGGAATGGTGATTTAACATTTGGATGTGGCTGGGCTGGCAGCTATGATGGATATGGCAGAAGGTGTGAAGCTGGATATGGTATCCCTTGTAGAATTCGTCCAGAATCCGTATTTGGTGGTTAGTTGTGGTATGATAGGGGAGCTTTTTGATAAGCTCTCCTTTTAGATATATAGAGGTACTTTTATGGAAGAAAATAAGACAGAAGAAAAAGAAGAATTCAAGACGATTTCTTTGAAAAAATATGTATGGCCTGATGAAGCAAAATTCAGGGCGGAACAATCAAAGAACAAAAAACTGAAAAGAATCATGGTTGTGGTGACAATCGTCGCTGTTCTTTTTGGATGGCTTGGTGGTTCATTGCTGCCGTATGGATTTACATCTTCTTTACGTAATATGATTGCTCGTGGTATGACAATGAGTGCTTCTAAAAAGATCCAGGAAGTCATGGATATCATGGAAAATGACTGGTTTTTTGGTAATGGAATTGATCATCTGGATGAAAGATTGACGGATCAGGCGCTTATGGGTATCACAACAAATGATGAAGATAAGCATACTGAATATATGTCAAAAGAAGAGATGCAGGCTTTTACGCAATCCATTAATCGTGACTATGTGGGTATTGGGGTGCAGTACATTAATACAGATGGCACAAGCATCGTAGAAAAAGTGTATAAAAATACACCTGCAGAAAAAGTAGGTGTAAAACCTGGGGATATCATTCATACAGTTGATGGTGTGGATATGAGCGGAAAGACGTCCAGTGATATTAAAGATGCTGTACAGGGGAAAGCTGGTACAACTGTAACAATTGGCTTTATTCGTGATGGAAAGAATATTGCATTAAAGATTACACGTGAGAAAGTTGCTTCTACAGTGTATGGTGAAATGATGGGCGAGATTGCATATCTGCAATTGTATCAGTTTGGTTCATCAACACCAGAAGAAGTGAAATCCTACATGGATGATTTTGAGAATGCGAAGGGTTTGATCATTGATCTGCGTGATAATGGCGGTGGATATCTGGATTCTGTTGAAGGTGTTTCTTCTTGCTTCTTAGATAAAGGTACAACAGTCATGAAGCAGGAATATGCAGATGGTACTGTGCATGAAACTGTTACGAAATCAGATAAATATTCGAATATTCAGAATATTGTCATTTTAACAAATGGAAACACAGCCAGTGCTGCAGAAGTATTAACTCTTGCATTGAAACAGCAGCGTGATGATGTGACGGTTGTTGGTATGACAACATATGGAAAAGGAACTGTGCAGGTTTCAAAGATGTTTGATGATGGCTCTGCCTTGAAATATACAACGAGTAAATGGCTGTCTCCGGATGGTACATGGGTCAATGGCGTGGGTATTACACCGGATCAGGAAGTGAAGCTGCATGATGTATTTTATAGATCATTTTCTAACATGGAGGATGATGAATCTTTTCGTGTAGATAGTGTATCTGATTCGATTGCAGACGCACAACAGTGTCTGGATTATCTGGGATATACAGTAGATCGAAAAGATGGGTATTTCTCTAGTGAGACTGGAATTGCATTGAAGCAATATAAAGAAGAACATGACTTGAAGGTGGATGAAGTGCTGAATAAAGAAACATATGACAGCTTGCGTTCAGCAGTGATTCTGGATTGGAATACGACACATACACATGATGTACAGCTTGAAAAAGCAAAGGAGATCTTACATGGATGAACATCGCTTTGAACTTGTTTCTCCATTTTCTCCTACCGGTGATCAGCCACAGGCAATTGATGCTTTGTGTGAAGGAATCCTGGAAGGAAAAAAGGAACAGGTACTGGAAGGGGCAACAGGTACAGGTAAAACATTTACAATGGCAAATATCATTGCCAGAATGAATCGTCCTACGCTTGTGTTCTCACATAATAAAACATTGGCAGGGCAGCTGTATTCTGAATTTAAAGAATTGTTTCCGCATAATCGTGTGGAGTTCTTTGTTTCTAACTTTGATTACTATCAACCGGAGGCTTATGTTCCTAAGAGTGATATGTATATTGAAAAAACAGCCGCAATCAATGAAGAACTGGATATGTTCCGTGAATCCACTTTGAACTCTCTTCTAGAAAGAAGAGATACGATCGTTGTTGCGTCTGTTGCGTGTATTTATGCGGCAAGTGATCCTGTGGAATATAAGAATATGTTTATGACGATCCGTGTTGGAGAAACATATGATCGAAATACGTTATTGAAGAAACTTGTAGAGCTGCAATATACAAGAAATGATATGGAACAGTCTCGTGGTACGATTCGTGTCAGAGGTGATGTACTGGATCTGACACCTTCTTATACAGATCAATATAATATTCGTATTGAAATGTTTGGAGATGAAATTGATCGTATTACTGAAATTGATCCATTGACAGGAAAAACATTGAATGCCTACCAGTTCTATAACATCTTTCCAGCTTCTGGCTATGCAAGAAGCAAGGCAACGATGTTGCGAGCATGTGATGATATTGAAGCAGAACTGGAAGAACGTTTAAAGTTTTTTAAAAACAATGATAAATTGCTGGAAGCTGAGCGTCTGGAACAAAGAACGCGTTTTGATTTAGAAGCATTAAGGGAAAATGGATACTGTGCAGGCATTGAAAACTATTCGATGCATATTGATGGCAGAAAGACTGGACAAAGACCTTGGAATCTATTTGATTATTTTCCAAAGGATTTCTTGATGTTTGTGGATGAATCTCATGTATCTTTACCGCAGGTACGTGGTATGTATAATGGAGACCGTGCTAGAAAAACAATATTAGTGGATTATGGATTCCGCTTACCAAGTGCGTTGGATAATCGTCCGATGACGTTTGATGAATTTGAAGGAATGATCAATCAGGTTGTATATTGTTCGGCAACACCAGGAGAATATGAACTGGAAAAAGTGGATCATCAAGTCGTTGAACAGATCATTCGTCCAACGGGACTATTGGATCCGCTGATTACAGTGAAACCAACAAAGGGGCAGATTGATGATATTGCAGAGAGTTTGACAGAACGTATCAAGAGAAAAGAACGCGTTTTGATTACAACTTTAACAGTGCGTATGGCAGAAGACCTGACAGAATATCTGCAGGAAAGAGGCTTCCATATTGCGTATCTCCACCATGAAACGAAGACCTTGGAAAGAACGCAGGTCATTCAGGATCTGCGTGTTGGAAAAGTGGATGCCATTGTTGGTATTAACCTGCTGCGTGAAGGTCTGGATATTCCAGAAGTATCTTTGGTTTGTATTCTGGATGCAGATAAAGAAGGTTTTTTGCGTAGTCAGAGATCTTTGATTCAGACAATTGGTAGAGCAGCGAGAAATGCACATGGTGAAGTATATATGTATGCGGATGTCATGACAGATTCTATGAAGTACGCGATTGAGGAAACAAACCGTCGTAGAAAAATTCAGGAAGAATATAATACAGTACACGGCATTACACCTCACACAGTTGTGAAGAAGGTGGATGAAGTTATCCGTGGAAAAGAAACAAAACAGATGGCTGCGAAGTATATGCTGAAAAAGAATAAGACAAGCAAGAAGGATAAGGCTGCGTTGCTTGAAAATATGAGAGCTGAGATGAAGGATGCGGCTGCACATCTTGATTTTGAAAGAGCTGCAGAATTGAGGGATATGATCTATGAGCTGCAGTCAGAAGATTAGTTCGCAAAATAAGTAATGAGAGTGTACAATTGAAACATGATATTTGAGAGGTAATTCGCATGATTGATTATGAAAAAATAAAATCTGAAGCCGCAAAACAGATGCGGCCAAGTGGAATTCGTAAGTTTTTTGAACTTGCCAGTGAAATTCCGGATTGTATTTCCCTTGGTGTTGGTGAACCTGATTTCCAGACACCATGGTCTATTCGTGAATCAGCGATACACTCTCTAGAAATCGGCAGAACAAAATATACATCCAATGCCGGTCTGCTTCCCTTAAGAGCAGAGATTACAAACTTTGTGAAAAGGAAATATGATTTGAACTATAATCCAGAAGATGTTCTTGTGACTGTTGGTGGATCGGAAGCAATTGATCTTACCATTCGTATGCTTGTAGAAGAAGGGGATGAAGTGATCATTCCTGAACCTTGTTATGTATCCTATGAACCAATTACCACTTTAACTGGCGGGGTTCCTGTGCATATTCAATGTACAGAGGAAAATGAGTTTAGAGTAACACCAGAACAGGTCAAAGAAGCATTAACAGAGAAGACAAAGATGCTGATCTTATCGTATCCAAATAATCCAACAGGTGCTGTACTAAGACATGAAGATCTTGTTGGAATTGCGGAAGTATTGAAAGATACAAATGTTATTGTTCTTTCTGATGAAATTTATGCGGAACTTTGTTATGGCGATGAGAAATATGAATCGATTGCACATATTGAAGGAATGCATGATAGAACGATCGTTGTAAATGGCTTTTCGAAATCATTTTCTATGACAGGCTGGAGACTTGGGTATGCAATGGGACCAAAGCCGTTGATTGAGACAATGACAAAGATTCATCAATCATGCATTATGTGTTCTCCAACAACATCACAATATGCTGGAATTACTGCTTTATCAAGCTGTGATGAAGAAATATTGAAGATGAAGGAAGAGTATGATTTTAGAAGAAAGTATTGTGTTAGAAAACTGAATGAGATGGGATTGTATACGTTTGAGCCTAAAGGTGCGTTCTATGTATTTCCTAACATTACTTCTTCTGGTATGGATAGTGATACGTTCTGCATGGAATTATTGAAACGTAAAAATGTTGCAATCGTACCTGGTACAGCGTTTGGTGAAAGCGGAGAAGGATTTGCGAGAATATCTTATGCATATTCCTTATCCCACTTACAGACAGCGCTTGGTAGAATTGAAGATTTCCTGCATGAAATCAAAGAGGAGAAATAGAAATGGATGCAAATAAATTAATTGAATTGCTTGTGGATGATCCACGAGCAACAGTAACAGATTTAGCTGATATATTAAATGATACAGAAGAAAATGTGGATCAGGAAATCAAAAGACTTGAAAATGAAAAAGTGATTTGTGGATATCATACAGTCATTAACTGGGATAAGGCCAACAAAGATCATGTGGATGCAATTATTGGGGTAAAGGCATGCTCACAAAGAGGGTTTGGCTATGATAAAGTAGCTGAAAAGATTGCTCGTTTTCCAGAAGTATCTTCCTTATATTTGATGAGTGGCGGATATGAGTTCTTTGTGAATGTGAATGCGAAAACAATGCGTGAAGTTGCTGACTTCGTTGGTGAAAAATTAGCGCCAATTGAAGGGGTTTCTGGAACAATGACGATGTTTGTCTTGAAGAAGTATAAAGTGCATGGCATTGCATTTGATATGGAAAGTGAAGTAGAAGATGATCGCCAGATTGTTTCTGCTTAAGTATCATTGTGGAGTTAGGAGGAAAGATGAAACGTTATTTAGTGTTTGACTGGGGTGGAACATCTTTGAAGTATGCATATATGAGTGAGGATGGACAGATCATTCAAAAGAATAGTGTGTCTTCTCCTGCGCGTTCTGCAACAAAAGAAGAATTTTATACAATCTTGGATTCTGTTGTGAATCAATTTGATGATATTAATGGAATTGCGATATCATCATCTGGCGTGATTGACAGTGTAAATGGTGTTGTTGGTGTGATTGGTGCTTTTCCTTTCTTGAATGGTGTCTGTATTACGGAAGAATTATCTCAAAGATATAACAAAAAAGTAACAATTGAAAATGATGGGAAATGTGCCGCTTTGGCAGAACTCTGGATTGGAAATCTCAAAGATGTAGATGACGGTGCTGTCATTGTTATTGGTACAAATATTGGATGTGCCGTAATATTGAATCGTAAGCTGAGAAGAGGAAAGCGATTTTTGTGTGGAGAGCTCTGTGCCTGTAGTACTGATGATCAGCATTTGAATGATCCATATAGTTATGCTGGTCAGCATGGTACGCCATATTTATGCAAGATCATGCAGGAAAAAATGGGCCTGAATGATGAAATGGATGGTATAGAAGCATTTAATTATATTAATAATAAAGATCCAAAGGCTTTAGAAGCATTGAAAGAATATACAGATTCTTTGGCAATGATGTTATTTAATATTCATATTTTCTTGGATCTAGAGAAGATACTGATTGGTGGTGGAATTTCTGCGCAGCCTGTTTTACTGGATTCTTTAAGAAAATCAATTCGTGATATTGCGACATATCACGTAGATATTGTGAAGGGTACATATTATCCTTTACCTGTGATTGATGTATGTAAATTCCATAATGAAGCAAACTTACTTGGTGCGCTGTATCATTTCATGTTTGAATGATCCAGATAGGAAAGAGTGCTTATTAATCCAATGATGAATATCCATTCAGAAAGACCTGTAATGGAAGAATATGTTAATACAAAGCAACCAGACATTGTTAAGCATGCAATGTAGAACATGGTTGCTTTTTGCCTGTACCAGTAAAAAGCATATAAAAGATAATGAAGATATAAAAAAGCAGCTAAAGCAAAGAATAAATGAAATTGAGAAGCAATGTCTCCTGCTGCGTTATATGGTGTGATTGCGGTAAGAATGACAAGAATGAATAAAGGGATGAGTTTCTTTTTGTTTGCGAGTAAATGATATAAATGTAGAAATAGTAGAATGATCCAGTACATGCAAATGATGATTGCGATGTATTTTGTGGAACTTTGATTTAACAAGCCGGTAAAGTTGAAAGCAATGGAATCATTGATCCACATGAAGAGTGAAAATAAAAAAAGAAATAGAATGTCTAAGATTTTTGAAAGGAAATGCATATGTTTATTGTATGCACAACAGGCGAAGAAGTAAACATGACAGAATGGCTGAAATATAGTAAATTTCTTGTTTACACGAGAAGATTTATTCGGTATAATCTTATGGCGAGTGGGAAATCCGCTCCTTGCCAGTAATGGCCATAAGTCCAAAAGGAGGTGTACAAAATGAAAAAATACGAAGTCATGTACATCATCAACTCATCTGTAGAAGACGAAAAGAGAAATTCTGTCGTTGAAACAGTTGCTAACATCATCACAGAAAACGGTGGTAAGGTTAACAAGACAGATGAATGGGGTATGAGAGATTTTGCATACCGTATCGATGATATGACAAAGGGCTACTATGTAGTCGTTGCATTCGAAGCAGACAACGCATGTGTAAAGGAACTCGATCGTTTGATGGGTATCAACCAGAGCATTGTTCGTTTCATGATCACACGTGACGAAGCTTCTGCGGAGGCTAAGTAATGATCAACCGTGTCGTACTTGTTGGTAGACTTACAAAGGATGTAGAAGTTCGTAAAACACAGACAGGATTATCTGTTGCTTCATTTACAGTAGCATGTGATAGAAGAACTTCAAGATCACAAGATGGTAACCAACAGACAGCTGATTTTATCAACTGTGTAGCATGGAGACAATCCGCTGACTTCTTAGGTCAGTATGCTAGAAAGGGTGCTCTTGTGGGCGTTGAAGGAAGAATCCAGACACGTTCTTATGATCGCCAGGACGGCACAAAGCAATACGTAACTGAAGTTCTATGTGACAATGTAAGCTTGTTAGAAAGCAAAGCACAGTCTACTGCGCGCGCTGCACAAGTTGACAATGGTTACAACAATTTCAACAACTATCAACAACCATCTTATCAGCCACAGCCTAGTGCTCCAGCTGTACAGGATGATTTCACAGGTGGAGATACATTGGATATTTCCAATGATGATCTGCCATTCTAAAAAGGAGACAAAACGATGGCATTCAGAAAACAGAGAATGGGTCGCAGAAAGGTCTGCTACTTCACAAAGAATAACATCAAGTATATTGACTATAAAGATGTTGAATTATTAAAGAAGTTCATCAGCGCTAATGGTAAGATTACACCAAGACGTGTTACTGGAACTCGTGCGAAGTATCAGAGAAAATTGGCTGTCGCTATCAAGCGTGCACGTCAGATGGCTCTGCTTCCATATATTGCTGACTAATCAGTGAATATTAGGCTTACCAAATTTTAATGGGGAATCTCCAAATTCTAATGGGGAGCACTTATG
>ERZ506982.350-NODE-350-length-19867-cov-28.8323_pt1 | contig 19867 bp, 15 predicted proteins | sample MGYA00512886_ERZ506982 | MGnify/ENA metagenome assembly ERZ506982 | reverse complement strand
TATTAAGATTTAAAAAAGATGGACTTCTTTAACGGATTATGTGGACTTCTGTAGCATATTGCATGGACTTCAGATAGCGGAATACTCATTCACGCTGAGAATGATTCTCAAACCTCAGTTCAAGAATTCGTTTTAAATCTCGCATAAAAAAACACCTCCAATTCGCAAGATTTGTAGAATTTAAAATTTTACAAATACATCTTACAACTGAAGGTGTATAAATGGCTCTGATCAATGGATTGGGTGGCTCTCAGTGCTGGACGGTGTGGCTCTGAATGCGTGGAATACTCAGTTTCAAATTATCATCTCCAAAATTAATTCAATACATAGAGTTTTCTAACTTACTGATTCTTTAATTTTTTTGTATGCAATAGGTAAAGCTTTTAGTATTAGTTTATCAGATAAATTGATTCTATCCTTTTTTAACGTTTGACTATTCAACATTACTGGATATATGTATATTTCTTTTACTGAAGATCTTGTTTTTGCATATATTTTTTTGTCTTTTAATTCAATTGTTAAATCATCATCTGATTTTGATAACTCCATGAGACCAGCCATTAAATTATTTTTTTCTTCATTAGTTAAATCACTTGGGAGTGTATTAAACATCATCCAATCTAATAACTGCAATGCAAGATGACGATCCAATTTATTCTGAATTCTTTGATTCCAATAATGCTCTAAGCAGTCATGGCAAGCCGTTTTACAATGATTTTTACAATGTAATAATTCTCTAGTTAAATCAAACAGTTCCGATATTTTATCTGTTAGCATAGAACTATATCCAGCACCACTTGCTAAACTATCAAATAAATATATGTCTATATATGTATTTCCTGTAGATTTTCTAATTCTATAACCTGATTTAATATCATTAAAATCAACATCTAGCAACTGACTTGCAGCTAGAGCAACTGCTTCTGATAATGAAATGGCTGCACTGTCTATCCAAAAATCATCTAATTCACAATTAATTATTGAATCGTCTAACTTTATCTCAAAGAGAACCATATCTGTAAGAAATTGGTGACCTAAGAAAGTATTTATTTTTTCGCCTGTATGAGTGCATATCTTATTGCGATTATAAGGGTATGTAAAAGGTTGAGATATTTTCTTTAATTCTCCAATATCATCACCAGGAACAGCAGCTCCACAATCTTTACATATTGTGAAACCTTCTCCTTTCGGTCCTTGATTCATTATTAATAATTTTTGATCAACCAATTTTCCGAATCGCAATGATTTATATTGTCCATAAATCTCCATATCAGAATCAATTATTGGAGATGAATAGCATGGTAATTCTGCATAAGAAACCTCCGCATCTGCTTCTGCATCATTAATAGCTTTTCCATTAACAGGAGCAAATCCCCACGGTTTTAACAAATATTGCTGTTTAATATTAGAATCACCACAAAATGGACAAATTCCATTCTTCGGTTCTTCTGTATCAACCCAATTACATGCTTTATTATCACAATAATAAATCGATTTAAAATAATCTTTACTATTAAAATACGGTTTTGCCGGTGCTAATCCACTATCTGAATTGAATTTAGAATGAAATTTAAATATTCCACCAGATTTATATGTTTTCTTATCAACAATTAAAACTCTACCTGGCGCATATTCACTTATTGCTAAATCCAAAGATCTGTCTGGTTCTTGGGCTAATTTTTTTCCATTTTTATCTTCGATTTCAAATCCGACAACATTTCTTGGAAATGAATAAGTAGGGAAAATACCTTCTTCAAGTAAAATATCTAAAAGACTTTTCTCTTTTTTTTCATCCTCTGTTCCGTCATAATAATTTTCAGGAAAATTATCAATTTTTTTCTTCAAATCTTCTAATAACTTGATGGATTTATTCTTATAAATCAGAATATTATTTTGGTTCTTTTTTGGTATAAGGGCATTTTTTGTTTCTTCATCAAATTCAAAACTGTTAACATAATTTATGTACATCTCTAAATAATTATCAAAGAACTCAATCACACCAATTTCATTAACATCAGTGCCGTGTTTCAATAAATAATTTGTTAATAAAGACACATTGAAATGTCTTAAAATCAATTTATCATTATTAATATCAATGCCTGGTTTGCTTGGCTCACCAGAGATTATTTTTTCTGGATGGTAAAAATAATAACTATCATGTGGACCATTATCGGTATAAGTAACAATTGTTGAGATCGAAGCACCTCTTCTACCAGCACGTCCAGCACGTTGCTGATAATTTTCTCTCATTGGGGGAATATTTCTTAATCCAACAGCAGTTAAAGAACCAATATCAATGCCTACTTCCATTGTTGTTGTGCAACTCAAAATATCTACAGGGCCTCTGTTTTCGATATCAATATTCTGAAATCTCATTTCATATTCTTCTGTTGTAGACCAAGTATTTATTGTTTGATCTTTATGTGATAATTGAGCTGTATGTTCTTCAGTATTAATTCTAACTAAAGCATCATATGAAGAGTCACTCAATGTCTTTTTTACTGGATCTCTCCAAAATCGAACTGCATCAAATTCTTTTTCTGTCATTTCTTGCGGAATACCCTCGCCACATGAACCACATTTTCCCCAAAGCGTAACAGGAAGAATTTTTCCACATTTAGGACATTTATACCATGAAGAATTTAAACCATATTTTAAAACTAATCTTTCCGGATTTAAAAATTTATTATCACCACTTGAACCATCAGAACTTGTATACGATAAAAATACTTTGTATATTTTACTGATTTGATCATCAGTATACTCTTTTTCTTTTAATATTTTGGAAAATCTTTGAGGCATTTGGACATCTGATGGTATTCCAAAACGAGGAAAACGAGAAATACTTTTTCTTACCATAAATTTAATTGTTGGGTCAAAAGCATATGAATTAGTTAGTGCATCTCTAGCCCAAGCAATAAATAAATTCTTAAATTCTTCCTCTGTCAATTCAACGCCTTCATCAGATAATTCCTCAACACTATCCTCAATATCTTCAGTTAATGGTTCTATCCAACATAAACCTAAATCTGACAACGATCTAAATCCGCTGCTAAGATCCTTTAATAAATATTTTGAAAATAAGTCTGGTGTAATACTAAAATAACGTGCTCGTAACCCTTCAAAATCTATGGTTCTATGTCTTTTTTTTATGCGTTCAATTTGTTTTTGAAAAGTATCACTATCTTCTGCTAGTTGCTTTTCTGCATCGCCATAGAAAAATCTTAAGTTATTATCCGTTGCAACTTCTAAAAATACTGTATAAAGTAAATTCATTGTTGGTTTTTTATTATGTTCTGTTGCCCATTCCTCAAGTAATTTTGCAGCAACAACAATAGCAATTCTAATAGCATCTTCATCTGAAACTTCTGTTAGTTCCTTTGCGAGTTGTGCAGCTTTTTGTCTACTATCAGAGAATAATAGAACTTTTCTACCACCATTTGGGTTCTTTTTTAGTTCCTCTTCATCTACAATTGTTTGTGGTTGTAAAAGAAGTTGTTCTGAAACAACATTATAAAATGGTTCATTTCCTTTTGTGAAAAAATCAGTTAAAGATAAATGATTAGATTTTTTACATTTAGGACATGACGTAAATGTATATATATTTGGGTTATCTTTGGATGGTTTTTCACAATATGCGACGTGTACATAATGTTCATTTCCAGCGTTATTATCATTGAATTCAATTTTTCCTGTAAGAGAATTTAACCATGCGGTTTTGACTTTACTAGTAGGTTTATAACTTACATTTTTAGGGATGATGTAATAATGATATTCTTTGAAAGAATCATCTAGTAATGCACTTTTCTTATTCCATAAAAAAGATCCATTTTCTTCAGCATATCCTCTATAAAATAATGCTCCACAAGTTCTATCATTAATTAATTCATAAATTCTACCACCACATTTGCAGACATCATCATGTGTACCAAAGTAGATCTTACCAATTGGCAAATTATTATTTATCTTCTTTTCTGTACAATTTGGATTAGAGCATGCATATAATCCTTGCATTCCTCTAAACATCATATGAAGTCTAGAAGGAAAAAGAACGGAACCATTACTATCTTTTGCCATTGGTGCTATAGCTAATAAAACACTTGTAGCTTTTTGTGCTATTTTTTTATCTATATTTGGGAAAGCAACTTTAGCTAAATCATTAAATGCTGTAGCATTACCTCTGCATTTATCCATTACTCTTAACAAAGGAGACAATTTTTGCAAATTTGTAAATAACCATTGTTCTACTTCTTGCTCTTTTTCAAATGTGCAAGTATTAATATCTAATTCTGATAATTCGCCAAATTGTTTAATTGCTTCTAATTTAGTTTCATTACTATGCAATAATGAAATATCAAGTGAACTCAATAGTAATGGATCACATTCATGAGAATTATCATAAGATATCTTTTCTCTAATTCCTTTTATATAGCAAAAATTAGAGGCATTATCGTTTGCTGTAAGATCACAATAAAACTTTTTTATAATATCGTCTGAATTAGAAGGCATACTTGCTGTAGTTAAAATAAATTGAACACGATTTCTTGGAAGTTCTAATTTATTCAATAATCTTCTAATCAATAAGGCAACTTCTCCTCCTGATGCCCCTTTATACATATGCGCTTCATCAATAATAAATAACAATTTATTATTTTCATCTTCTGATAACCATTCTTTTGTTTGTTTCCAAATGCCCTGTTCAATGGTTCTCATTAACATGTATTCAAGCATCGAATAATTAGTAATAAGTATATCTGGAGCATTTGTTTGCATTTCAAAACGAGTTATCATTTCTGCATCTTCATCTGAAGTAATATGATTTCCTTTTCTTAATTCTTCAATATATTGTTCTAAATCAAACTTTGATGGGTATTTTCCTAATTTAATCAGTTGTTCTTTAATATGTTGATCTTTATTAAGAAGATCGCGCTCTAATGTGTCTGCCAATTCGTTATTTTTTTGAATTGAATTTTTCCCTGCATATGGTGTTCTACCGGTATACATACCAAAAGTTGGATATCTATCACCTGGACACATCTCTGAAAACAGATTGTGAAACTTATTATCTTTATCACCAATCATTTTACGCAATCTTCCAATTTGATCTGCTACTAATGCATTCATTGGATAAAGCATAATCGTACGCACACCACGTATTTGCCAACTATCTGAATTAAATTTTGCTTCACTAATTAATTTTGTTATCATTGGCCACATAAAACATTCAGTTTTTCCAGAGCCAGTACCTGTCGCAACCAAAATGTCTTTCCCCTGGTAAAAAGCATTTAATGCATCTATCTGATGTTGATATGGTGATTCAAATACACCTAAATGATGATTTTTTAATTCAATTAATATGCTTTTAATATCTGAAGGAAGTGTTTTGTTTAAATCAATCCCACGTGGAACTGCTTTATATGCAGCATTCGCTTCAATATATGGTTCTTGCCATAAAACACCTTTCCTTTTAATTTCATCTATACATAGTTCTCTTAAATCATCATTTTTTCCAAAATATGCAGTCTGCAAATAATTTATTAAACGATTTTTTAAAGAATCATGGATACTTTGTATACTATATTCATTCATTTTTTTAGTCCTCCATTATTTGAATTCTTAAATTCAACAGTATTTTCATAATCTCGTTGCCCATCTCTGTTGGAACAACATATTCATATTGATTATAGATATTATCTCTTGGCCAACAATATGTATCTATTATATTTTGCTCTACAAAAGGAATTTTTGAATACAATTTTAAAATAGAGTATGTATCTTTATTTATCCACTTTGCATTTATTGCATTTCCATGATTTGATCGTTGCCATAAAATAAAACGTCGAATTTCTTCATATTCAACTAAAGAATCATTAACTTTAGAAACAAAATAATAATTATCTATTTTTTTTAACCAATAAAAATCATGTAAATAGTCATTTACTTTTAACCGAGATAAAAATATTTCGTTTTCACTAATTTTTTCGAGAGATTCCCAACATTTATAAGTAACTTTTGGAATATTAGGATTATAATATTCCATCTCAGTAACATCATTACACTCACTCCAACATATGCTTTTTAAATATTTATCGAAATAATTGGAATTTATTAATTGAAATTCATATGCATCATTTTCAGATTTTTTAATTTTGGTTATTCCAACATTTTTAGAATTATTTGAAATTCCTAAAATTCTTGAATATTGTGAACTAATAGATGCTATTTTTCCACTCGGTAAGCCAATCCCATCATTTTTATAAATCAGTTCACCACTATTTATCATTTTTTCACGAAGATTAGTAACAGGGTTATCTTCACTTTTTCCTTTATTATCTAAATAGAAATAAGAATAACATTCTGGAAAGAGTTTTAAGAATGAATCGAGTATAATTTCTCCACGATGTCGTAGATAATGCTTGCTTTTTCTTTCTCCATCGTATTCAGAATTTGTTTTATCTAGTATGCATGTTTTTAGCCATTCAACCAAAGCACAATACAACAATCTAGCATGATACTCATTATATGTTTCAGTAGAATAGGGGTATATTTGCATATCACCAGCCATCTTTGCGATTAATTCTTCTTTCATTCAGCATCCTCAAACTCTTTAGAAAAAAGAGTGTTTTTAAAAGTATCTAAGGAGTAGATATTTTTGAGTTCTATCAATGCATTACTATCTTCTTTAAAAATATTTAAAACTAACTGATTCAAATAAAATGTTGGCAAAAACGACTGATTATTGATTTTTAAATACACATCAAGTAAAGAAGATAGATATGAATTTTGATAACTATTAAGTCGTGAAATTTTCTTCAAATTTCTATCTGATTTCCCATTGTTTGTTACCTTTATAGATTTATTAATGATTTTTTCAACTGAATATGTTGAATATTCAATTTGCGTAGTATCGTATTCTATATCACTAGTTATATCAATATACACTGCTTGTTTCCAAATAGATACAGATAAAGATTTAATTATCTCTTCATTCACACCGAAAATTAAAACTTTTTTCTTACACATTTTGCATAATATAGAAAACGCATTTTCATTATATGAATTTAATATTCCACCTAAATAAATGATTGAATTTTGACTCTTAAGAATTGAATTACATAATTCATATATATTTACGTTGGTATTGTAAACGTAGTACTTATCTGCCTTTTTTCCATCAAATACACTTGCCAAAATATCTGAAAAATTTTCAGCTAAACAATCATCTACAATTATTGATTTGCATAACTGAATCGATGACAAAATAGAAGCTGTCAAATCAGAACATTTTTCTGCAGAGTACATTGTTTTGAAATTATCAAACAATTGATCTTCACAATCTTCATTTGACTCTAATTCAAATAATTCATTAGTAGTTTTATTTGATTTTTCTAAAAAGAATCCGTTATCTTGATCAACTTTATTTCCACTAACATTTTCAAGAATAACACTATCTTTGATTATAGAAGCAATATCATTCCTGTATTGCTGCAACATCTGTTTGGTGCTATTTTCAATATGATCATTTTCCTTAATTAATTGTCTGTTTTTTTCTAACAATTCACAGTTTTTATCATTTATTTTTTTGTGTTGTTCTTGAGCAAGAAAAAATTCATTTTCTAAATCTTGTATTTCTTGTAATAATTCATTTATTTTTGAATCATATTCTGCTTTCTTTTGTTTGTAATCTGTTGAATTTTCCCATTCAGTTTTGACTATATCAAGACACAAATCATGATATCCTTTGTTATTAATCAAAAGTGGCAATAATATTTTTCCGACTTCATCTTCATTATTTAAAACATTTATAAACAACTTAACATCTTTTTCAATTAACTTGTTCAAATCTGATGTTATATATCCTGTTTGTTTTTCTAAATCTTTTAAAAGAGAGTCAGATTTTAAAATAGAATCTAGCATTGAAATAGTATTATTACGTTCCTTATTGGTTAACTTATAAACGTCTTTCATTTCTTTAAAATATTTAGAAAAAATAGATAATGAATAATCATCAATTTCTCTAACCAAAAAGTCTTTACTTTTTTTTGGTAATTTTAAATATTCATAGAAATATCGATCTCTAATATTTATGTTTCTTGAATAATGATGTTCTAGCAAATTATCAATAGCAACTATTGAATTCGTTTTTAATTTATACATTTCTAAAATATTTAAACTATGTGATACATCTCTATCAAGTTGTGGTAATGTTAAAACTTCATAATTAATATTTTCACTATAGGGTGTTCTAACAAATTTAGATTTATCGCACAGTAAAGAGACAAAAGAATTATCCTGTTCTCCAACAATTAACAGGAACTCTTTGTTAACTGCCTTATCAACAATAAAACCTTTTTTTAATTTTTGGCGTATATATTCTTCATTAAATTCCGCATTTTCAATATTATCTTCTAAATATGCTATTTCATATACTTTACCTTTGATATCTAAAGGATGAATGTGCTGTAAATGATCATCTAAAAAATCAGATGTCCATTTTTTTATTATTGCCTTATATAATTCTTTTGGCTCTTTTGAATATATTGTAACCGGGTCGTATTGATATTCATTATCATCTGTATTGTAAAAAGCTTCTTCTAATGACCCATCAATTGGATCAATATCCGCCAAACGATAAAACCATAGTTTTTCATTATTCTTATATGTTGCAACAACTGAATATCTCTCTTCTTCCATGTTTATAACCTCTCAATCTCCTTCATTATTACTAAAGGAATTTTATTATTTCTTATATAACCAATTAAATACATTTTTAGTTTAAAATTTTTAATATTTAAATTTTTTATTTTATTATAAAGATAAGGCGTTACTTTTACTGACGAAGTAATTGGATTTTTCTTTATTAATTCTAATAAATACAATTCATCAATAGTTGATTTACTATTTATTGACTCTTCTTTTTGATAAATTGCCACTACATTGTGTCTACACGAGATAATAACTAAATGAACCTTTTCATCATTTTGCAATTCAACATCACCATTTTTAAATAGTAATTTTTGGATATTCAGCTTCATATCAATCAAATATACTTCGCTTTCACATTCAAGTCGCAATTTGATATCAGGTAATAGTTTAAAATACCCTTTTTCACATAAATAATTTTCATTCAAATAGGTAGAAGGTAAACGAAGATTTTGAAATCTATCGTTAATAAAAGTTCCATTTGAAACAATTCGTCTATCTATATTAATTAGGCTTCCATAATCAGAAACATTTAATTTTGAAATCCATGCATTTTCAACTTTAATTGGGTGTGAAATAGAAGGAATAGAATTATTACCAATATATGTAAATATACTGGGTACATCATTATTAGAATTCACTATATAATACAGCGATTTTCCATGTGTTGGTGTATAACCGGATTCATTCTTACTACAAGGTGGCCATATAGGTGTAATTGATGTGTCACAGTCAATTAAAAACAAGCCATATTCTTCATGCAAAAAATTAGATATATTTTTAAACAATAATGAGCTAGATGAATGAACCATGAATTGAATTTCAATTATTTCATATGTGCGATTCGAGATAATCATATTACCAACTTTTTTATATTTTAAACCATTATAATTATCTAATTCTGCGTAATATCGATTTCTTTTGGGTCTAACTAATAAATATGGTTTATAAGTAGAGACACAATCACCAGTTCTTATTATTTTACCTCCATCATTATTATTCATGAACAACGCACCACGACAAAAAAATGATGATTCGATATAATTTGACCAATACGGAGAAAGAAGTGTAGATGTTCTTATGTCAGAATAGTTTATTTTTAATGTACTATTAGGGATATCATCTAATTGGAGATAAGTAGTGGAATTATCTTTAAAATTATAATCATTAATAAAATATTTTCTTTTAAACCTGTATGAATCAGTAATTTCGATATAACTATTCATAGACTTACATGAAGAAATAATACGTTGTGGCAAAGCTCTAAAGCCTATATGTAAAGAATATGATTCATCATTATTTTTTCTTAAATATAAAGGTATTCCAATTCTTTGATAAATACTTTGAGATACATTGCTTTCTATTCTACGATCACATTCAATACTTTGTTCTGTTTTCTTTCTATGCTTAAAAAAATATTGATATTTGCCATCAACCATACTAACTGGTTCTAAACATTCTGGACAAATAAAACGATATTTATCACGTATGATATAGCCAAAATCATCAGCATTAACTTCTTTTTGTTTTCCTAAAACGTGATTATCCAATGCCGTTTTCATTCGATCACCTTCTTATTTATTAAATTATATTAACATTACGAATTATTATAAAAATCATAACATTTCTTATCACAGTTTATGTAATTATTTCAATATATGAAAATCATTGTTTCCTAAACATTCGCTTTATCACTAGATTATGGAAGAAAAAAGCGAAGAGTATCATCTTCGCTTTTTTGGTTCATAACGCCATTTAAAAGTACAATCAAGAGTTTTAATCAAAATTCACATTAAAGATAACGCCATGGAATCACCACCTATACTCCTTATAATCTCAGTTCTCTACACAGATAAAAAAAAGCAATAACTGAAACAGTATTTCCCTCATGAAGATATTTCAAATTATCAACCACTTATTTTTTACATTGATTAACTAGTCTTCAAAGCAATAATATATCTACTATGAGTATGATCTAAATGATCAGAAAAGATCATCTTGTTTTTACTAAATCATAGCCTTTTGCGTCATTTTCGCTCTTATCATATGCATTATCTATATATTTAGTTGGATTATTTAAAAATGTTTCTTCTTCTACATATGCAATATAAGATCCCGTCAACGCATCAACCGTCTTACAGATATTGCAACTATATTTTTTAGGATTTTGATTAAATCGATTATTATTGATAATATCAAACACTTTCTCTTCTTTATACGATGAAGATGAACATCCATCTTCATTTGTGTGTGTATTTTTAAACCAACTATAACCACCATTGTATTTCATGATTACACCAACAACTCCATTTGTATGAGATGTTCTATCTTTTCTTACATTATTTTTTAAACAATATTCAATTTCCCAATCAATCCACTTACTTTCCTTCATATTTGGAGAAATAATTACTATAGTAACTGATGTGTCGTACATCATATCTCTCAAATTCTTCTTAATGTTCTCTGTCGAAGTATCTGTTAAATCAGGAGATTCACTCGTTTCCCCTTTATAGAATGATGCATCATCACCTAATGCATTAATAATATCATCTCGTAATCTTTGTGCTTCACTATATTTATATGAAATAAATGTTTTATGTGCCATTGTTATTCCTCCTAATCTTTTGATATAGCTAATAAAAAATGATGATTATACTTATATTAAATTCATACATTTTAATGCAATTACAATAAACAAAATAATGAACAGTAGAGGATAAAACAAATAAATGCTTGGTGATTTAATACAATCAATTGTATTAGCTTTTGCACTAATAATTTCTAAAGGATCTTTTGTAAGTTCCATTGAAAAATCAACTTCATGTTCATCATTTCGTACTTTATTAAATAAAAATCTGAATTTTCTTTCTAGTTTCAAATAATATATATCCAAAACAGCAAAAGAAATAACAGGGAAAAAAGATACTATCAAAATCCATGCACTAGCTGTTGAATATGAAATAGCAGAAATTCCTGCTACGATTGTTGCTGCAAATCCCTTGAAAATAGCAGAAGTAGTTGACATTCTACATATCGCTTCTTGTATCATTTGTAAATATTCTATTTTTCCATCTTTCATACACAAGTCTCCTTTTTTCGAAATTAAAATAAATCAATTAATTATACAAATGAACAAAATTTCTATTTTCATCATATGGTCTAATTTGAATACCTGTTTGAACTAAATGATAATTATCTCCAACTGTATGGTCTTGTCCATATACAATAAAAGTCAGATAGTCTTCAACTAAAGCTAAATCTACCCCATTTTTAAAATCAACATATTCAATTATTTCTTCACAACTATGCAGTTCGCATTGTTTGATAATTGGTTCTCTATCTTTATTTGCTTCATCAAAATACTTAATGATTGCTGCGCAATCATAATTAGGATATTTTAATAGTCTTTCCAATATTTCTTGAGTTTCTTTGTTATGTATTTCTTCTTCAAATTCATCACAATCTAAGATACTTTTTGAATTCAGTAATTTCATGAATTATCAACTCCTTCAGGGTATAGTAATTGTACTTTTTCTTCAATAGAAGCACATAGCTCAGCAATCATTTTTGTATCGGCAACTTTGTAATTTCTGAGCAAGTAATTGAAGTCTATTCCAAATGTATGGATAAAATCATAATCTTCAACTTTGTTATCTGTTCGCCAGTCAACATCTGCATACCCAAAATAAACTAAATTATTTTCTGAATAACGTAACAAGCTATCATCGTTTTTAAATACTTCTAATTCTTTGTTGTAAGGAAGAATAAATGCATTTCTAACGTGTTCATCTTTAATTGTGTTATGAACATAATCACCATACGTAATCTGTTTTTGCAAAGACTGTGTATCTGGTAAATCGTTCATGCTATGTGTGCATCCATATTGATACATTTTTGCATCGAGAATATAAGTTTTATCTTCATTTTTAACAATCGTATCTGGTCTTAATTCAGATGCTCTTCCAGTTCTTCCACCAGTAAGATGCCAATGTCCACTTGGATTATATTTACTTTTATTTGTAGAAATGCCTCCAAATATAGAATCTACCATGGTTTCAAATACATAATAGTAATTTGTGATTCCATAAGAACATACAGAAGAAATCATCTTGTTTCCTTCAGTGTTGTTTAAGATTTTTAAAAGATGGTTATATCTCAACTTTTTTACATCATCAAAAGTCTGATTTAGTTCTTTTCTTATTGCACTAGCCATTTCAGAAATTGAAAACATTTGTTGAATTTCCACATAAAAATTGTAATCAAATAGCCATCCAATACGATCAACACTTTGTTTCAAACATAACCTGTAAGTCTGAGCCACAATATCATTTGATGCAGATATCTTAGAAGTAATCATTTTGTCATAAATGATATTTCCATCTGAATATATAGACGTCTGTTTTAATGTTCTTTTCCAATCAATTTTTCCACTATTAGATCTAGAATATATTTTTTCTCGATTGTAATAATATCCATTTTCAAGAAAATCACGAATGATCCATAAATAAGAATCAATAGGCCAGACATCATTGTTCGCATCGTTCCCTTTTTTTACAGACTGTTTATCAAATGTTTTAGCCAATGCTAAAGACTTCAAGAACAACAATCTATCATTTTTTATATTTTCCTTTTCCTCACGAAAAACTTGAGGAACAAATAGCTTTACATTGTCATTCTCGATTTTAATTCCAACAAATTCATTTGATTTATCCACTTTTACTAGGGTTACTTCTCTAGTCATTGTCATCATCTACTTTTTTAGCATTTCCAACTAATTCATTAGAAATGTCTTTAGTGAAAATCTCAGAGAAAATGTTTTGTGATTCTGCCTGTTCTGCGCCAACATTATCTGGCTCTTCTAAAATTTCTTTTTTATACGCGTCAATGCGTTCATAAATTTTATCTGTTGTTAAAATTTGTTCTTCAAACAAAATCTTATGATTAAACTTCGTAACATCATTAAACAAGTAATCTAGAACGTTATTGGCAAAGCTATCAATTTTATCTCCATCCTTATCATTTGGATCTTTAGTCAACATGCTTTCATCCGCAAAATAGGTACCCATTTGTTTATCTTCAGAGATAGGAGCAGCTTCTTTAGCGCTTTTATCAATCATTTCTTTATTGATTGTTTTTACAAAAGTTTCCCAAGTAACAGATGAATATGGAATATACAATTTTTTAATTTTATTCTCGTCACCCCAATCACTTGTTACTTTTTCTCTGTTCCATCTTCTCTTAAATGCTGTATCAAGAGGGAATACATTTTGATCACTTGTATTCATTGTCGCAAGTAAGGTCAAATTATGTGGAATGTAAATATTACCTGGCGTAAATTCAACACCCTGTTTTCTCAAATAATCTTCAATAAAAGCATTGGAAATTGGATATTCACTATCCCCAATAACACGGCCATTCTTGTTTTCTTTTAATCTATCTAATAATTGGAAAGTATCACCAAAAATAGCAGCTGCATTTCCACGATTTATTTCTTCAATAACTAAATAAATCATTTCATCTTTGTTAGTTAAAGCCCGTTCCAAAGCTTTAGTAAATGGGCCAGGAATAGGTTCATATTTTACTTTATCACCATCAATAACAGGATAGATTTGACCAATAAAATCACTATTTGAATAATCCAAATAGAAAGTTGTTCTAAATACATTATTCTTTTTATCAACACCTTCTAAAACAGTATTTTCTATGTGGTAGCTCTTCCCGCAACCAGGAATACCATAATAAATCTTGTTATAGCCTATTAGTGATGTTGTTGTATCGTTTTTTGCTTTAATAACATTATCTAATTTAACAACTGTATTTGTTGTATCTTTGTAAAAGTGATTATTCAATTTTTTGAAATCTTCAAGTACATCATCTGCTTTAATACAATATATATCATAAAATAATTTATGTTTTCTTTTTAAAAGTAATAAATAATCACCTGTATGACATAATTTCCTAAATGATACAAACTCATCACTATCTAGATTTATCATCGACATTTGCAATTGATCAGCTGCACCATCTCGACGGCTCCGTACAATGCTTGCATATACTTTTTGAATTTCATAATTAGTATTTCCACCCAAATATTCAATGTTGGTTTTATGAAGATAAATTGGTAATTGCAATACGTAGTATTTTTTTAAATCAGCATCTTGATTTGAATAAGAAACATCAAAATAACCTAATGATCTAACATATGGAAAAATATCCATTTGTTCGCCAGTTATAGCTATATGAGTTTGGTTTGTTGTTCTTCCTAAATCTAATGTATTCGACGCTTTTAGCTCTTTAACAATAAAACCATCATATTCATTTGTTAATTCAATTCCAATTTTGAGTAATGATTGTTCTACTATTTTATACTCTTGTGAAAACATTTTTTATCCTTCTTCCTTAATATATTTTTTTAGTACTGTTGCTATTGCCCTCCCCAATAATGGAGGAACACTGTTTCCAACTTGCATATATGTTTTTGTAAATGATCCTCTAAAATAATAATCATCAGGATATGACTGTATTCTTGCAGCTTCACGAGGTGTTAGACCACGTGACTGAGATGGATGAATGTACATATTACAATCAAATTTCATATGAGCAGTTATTGTTTTGCAAACTTTATCTGGTTCTAACTTAAAGTATTTGTCTTTGAAAATATGATTGCGATTTTTATAAGGCATTATATCTGCTATTTTAGGATCATCTGATTTATCCCCAGGTAGTAAACGACTATATATCTCAATATCTCTATCATTATTGTATCTTGATTTATGATTACAAGTAATGTTAATGTCCCTATTTTGATTTATTAAGTTTATATATGCATTATTTTCATTGGTGCTTGTCATAATTCGAGCACCTGTTTTTTCATCAACATAGTTAGTAGCGTTTTTTATTCTTAATGGTTCTAGAGGTTTTAGTCCATATAATGCATCTTTTAAATAATAATTGGGAATTGTTTTAGAAAATTCTTCAATTTCTTTGAAAATTTTTGAATTGTCTGTTTGAACTCTATTACCAATATAGATTAATCTTTCTCTATTTTGTGGGACACCATAATCTTTTGCATTTAGTACTTTATAAGATACTCGATATCCTATTGCTTCGAAATCCTCAACAACTTGATTTGCGACTGAAAGCATGCCTTTGACATTTTCCATAACAAAAAACTGTGGCTTTATGATATTTACTATTTCAACATATTTTTTGAATAAATGATTTCTTGGGTCATCAATTAATCTTTGTCTATTTGCCATACTAAAGCCTTGACATGGAGGGCCACCAACAACAATATCTATTTTTTGTGTTTTAGAAATTGTTTCAATTTTTGGGATTACTTCATTGATATCACCAAGAATAATATTTTGCATTGGAGTTTCAGGATGATTGTGTGAATATGTATCAACGCAACATTCTTGAATGTCATTAGCTAAAACAGAAGAAAACCCTTCTTGAGTAAATCCTAATGATAATCCTCCAGCCCCGCAGAACAAATCAACCATTTTAATATGATTCTCTTTACTATTTTTAAATCTAATATCATTAATAAAATGATTACAATATTTATGAATTGGGCAAATTAAGCAAGTTTTGCTACTGCATAAACTTGAAATATGACTAATTAAATTGTTAAATTCATTATCTTCTCTTGAAATATCCGAAATATACTTTGCTCTTGAATTTCTATATTCTTCATTTTCTATAGACTCTGTTAAATTAGTTAATACTACTGTATAATCGCCGTTTGACTTATTTTCATAAGCATTAATAAATTCTTTTATTTCATTGATGTCATTGCTTAATTTTTTTTCGAGTATTTTATTCATTTCCACTCTCCATTCTTGATTAGTGCATTTTTCACCATTGATGCAACAGCATTAGAAACATTAACAGTTACAGCATTTCCAAATTGTTTATATGCTTGAGTATCCGATACTGGAATAACAAAGTCATCTGAAAAGCCTTGCAGTCGAGCACACTCACGAGGTGTTAATCGTCTTACTTTTCCGTTTTGAGTGACATAGTTATCTTGACATGCTCTATGCATTTTTGCCATGGTAGCACAAAGTGGACGAGCAATTTTTAAATCAATTTCTGATTTTCCTTTATATCCACCAGTTCCATTAGACAAAATCGTGGGAAGAATTTTATCAGACAAATAATATTTATCGGCAACATCATGTTCCAACAAATCTTGAAGTGTTAAATCTAATACTTTTTTTTCTGGATAGTTAAATTGTATTTTGTTATTTGAAAAACAAACAATAAAAGTTCTATTTCTTGTTTGTGGAATACCATAATCTGCAGAATTTAAAATTTTGTCATACACTGTATATCCTAAATCTTCTAAGGTTTTTTTAATTACTTTAAAAGTATTTCCATTATCGTGTAGTTTGAGATTACGCACATTTTCTAAGACTAAAGCTTTTGGCTTATTTCCACGACTAATTTGATTTTTTATTATTTCAACTATCCTAAAAAATAATGTACCCCTTGTATCCTCAAAGCCTTTCATTTCTCCCATCATACTAAAAGGTTGACATGGGAAACCACCTATAATTACATCTGCATTTGGTATTGATTCTAATTTAATTTGGTTTAAATCTCCCAATATAATAGGGTTTTTATAATTAGCTTTATAAGTTTGTACTGCATATTTATCAAAATCATTTGCCCATATGACATCAAAACCATTTTGAATAAATCCAGAATCCAAGCCACCGATTCCAGCAAATAGTGATATTACATTCATTTAAATCATCATTCCTTTTTAGTTAATTTCAACAATATCATCAAATGTACAATTTAGACATTTACATATTTTGATCAATGTTTCCATTGATACTGTTTGATGCTTTGATAATTTAGCTAAAGTGCCAGCAGTTAAATCTGCTTCTTTCGCTAAGTCTGTTTTTTTCATTCCTTTATCTATCAATAACTTAAATAAAGGATTATAACTTATTTCCATATAATTATCCCTCATATTCGTTCATTGAATATTATATATGAAATCACCTGTAAAGCGAAGAAAAAATAACTTTTTGGTTATATTTCTTCTAAATAACAAGAAAATAATTCTTTTATTGATTAGCCATTTCTTGTATGTTCTAATTATAGCAATGAACAATTTCTATACTCACAAATTGCCCTTAATATTTTACTAAATTGGTACAGATCTCTGTTTCACACAGTTGATCTGTATTTTTTTAAATCTTTGGCTTTTTGTGCAATTTTTAGGCTCTTTCGTCGGCTCTATAAGTGAAGGGATGTCCCTTCACTTAGCTATAGACGTAAAGGAGGAACTAAAAATGGCTAAAGGTTATAATCACAAAAGTGCTGAGCTTAAATTTAAAAAAATAAAGCAAAAGGACAATGAATTCATGCGTCGGAATGGAATGTCAGAATTAAATATCGACAAAATGTATCTTCATGATCGTAAGGATTTTAATTCAGATCGTAGATATAATGAACGCAAATCAAAACACAGCGATTTATTTGTCACTATTGCTACACAACCAAGTGAAGATCTTGTATCATCTGCAATAACACCGGAAGAATTTCTTGATCGAATCCCAATTGTACCTTTATCACAAGCTTTAGAAATGGTTAGTGCACAAGTTAGGCTGATGAGCTTTCTTAAAAATATGGGGTATAGTGATACAGAAGTAGCACGTATTATTGGTGTACATCCATCTACAGTTTGTAGAAATCTAGATAATTTATATGATTTATATCAGTTTTTCAGGAGATACGAAATGGACGAATAATGCAGACGAAGCGGAACCAATATAGATTCCGCTTCTTTTAAAATTTTGACTTTGAATACGTAACGATTTCTTGATGCTCTATATCATCAATTTCATATTCTTTGAATTAATCATAGAAATCACCATACATATAATTACTTAAATATTTAGCGAACTCTACTGCCTTTTCATCCACTTTCTCTGGCAAGTATTGCATCGCATGATATAGCTCCAAAACATCCAATAGTGACTTAACATGATCATCATAAAATACAGATTTTTTCATCTTCTCCTCCTCAAAATAAAAAAATTATAACTTTTTTTCAATTTCGTGCAATTTTTGGACGTTTTCATCGGCTCTATAGTGAAGGGGCAATTCAGTCTCTTGTCAGATCTTTGAAAACTTCATAACAACTATTAGATACAAACACTTATATATTGAGCTAGATCACTACTGCGCGATGATGGATTTATTCCGAGCGATGATACTTTAGAATGACAAACAATGTTGCTGATTGTGCCATGACGATATATAAGATAATGATACTTCTAGCGATAGGCCCACGCGTAAGATGGGTTGGTGCAACTCCAATGAAAGAAATGTAGCAAACTTCTTGTCTAATTGGATTCCTTTGTTTTCGGGTAATCAGGTGATAAATAGAAAACACGATAAATAATTTTTAAATAAAGCATCAACCGGGAGTTAATCCCGGTTTTACATATAAGGAGTGATCAAAACGAAAGTGAAAAGAGGAGATATCTATCTCGCAGATTTAAGTGATGCGAATGGTTCTGAACAAGGAAAAGTACGACCAGTTGTTGTAATACAGAATAATCGTGGTAACAAGTATAGTCCTACTACGATTGTTGCTTGTCTTTCTTCTAAAATTTATTCTAAGCATCATTTGCCAACGCATTACTTATTACCCGATGGATTAGGATTAAAATACAAATCTATGGTCATGTGTGAACAGATCCGTGTTCTTGATAAAAGTCGTTTAATTAAGAAAATAACGAAATTAGATAAAAGACATATGATGCACATTGACCGTCGCATTAAAATCAGTTTGGATTTAAAACAACAACACTTACATAGTCGGAAATAGGAACAACACCGACTATGCATTATTTCTCCCTGGAAGCAGCATTTATTAGAACGTAGCTGCTTCCTTTTATTTTGCAGGTGGGAATCATTTTTTCAAAAAAAGTATAACAATATCGAGGAGCTAACTATATAAAATTCAAGTATTTTTTATGAAAAAGTTTGAAAATATAAAATAACTAGATTTTTTAGTTAGTTTTAAATTGATCTTTGAAAATGTGAATATTGGATTAAATTTAGGCATGACGAAAAGAACTTTTAAAATGTGTTTTTTTAAAAGTTTAGATGCTTTAGATGTATTTGTCTTATCTTA
>ERZ506982.337-NODE-337-length-20591-cov-8.12188_pt1 | contig 20591 bp, 17 predicted proteins | sample MGYA00512886_ERZ506982 | MGnify/ENA metagenome assembly ERZ506982 | reverse complement strand
TACTGATTTGTTGCTCGCCACCTACAGAGGTGGGAGTCATTTCACATCTGATATATCTTAGTTACTGCTCTCTCCATTCACAATAACACATCGTAACTGTTCAGTACCCTCACAGTTACGAGTCAAAATGCATTCCAAATCACCTTCGGTGATGGCATTTTGCCTTGTATGTCTCGGGATTTTGGCAAAAACATGCCAAAACACCTCGCGGGATACTACCTTCTGAATAGTTACAACACATCTACAAAAGAGTATGATGAACCGCCCGGAATGTCAAGTAGAAAAAACATTTCCGGCCACTTTATTCAGGAGTAATTTCCTATTACATAAAAAAGATCTCTCTGCCATCACTGGCATTGAGATCTTTTTTAGTTCCAGTCTTCTGACCGGTTTTATATCGCTCCCAGAATTTCTCTGGCATTGTTGATCCGTTCTTCGGATGGTGGTCTGACACCTTCCAGCGGATAAGGAATTCCGAGCTGTTCCCACTTAAATACACCGAGTGTATGGTACGGAAGCACTTCGACTCTCTCCACTGTTTTTAAAGTATGGATAAAATCTGCAAGCCTGTGGAGATACTCATCTTTATCGCTGCCTCCCGGAACCAGTACGTGGCGGATCCACATTGGTTTTCCCATATCTGACAATTTCCGTGCCATTGCCAGGATATTCTTATTGGACTGTCCTGTAAGCTTGATGTGTTCTTCTTCGTCGATCTGTTTGATGTCGAGAAGGACAAGATCAGTATACTTCATAAGCTCCAGCCATTTGGAATAAAAAGGTTCTTTTTCTGTGTAAGGATTTGCACTGGTATCAAGAGTTGTGTGAACTCCTGCTGCCTTTGCCTGACGGAAAAGTTCTGTCAGGAAATCAATCTGGAGAAGCGGTTCTCCTCCGCTCACAGTGATTCCACCTTTGTTACCCCAGTAATTCTTATAGCGAAGAGCCTGTTTCAGAAGCTGAGACGGGGTGTACTGCTGCCCCTCTCCCATTTTCCAGGTGTCCGGATTATGGCAGAACTGGCAGCGCATTGCACATCCACTCAGGAATATCACATATCTGACGCCCGGTCCGTCTACTGATCCGAAGCTTTCCAGAGAATGGACATATCCTTTGATTTCTTCACTCATTATTACATTCTGTCGTGGCAGGTTCTGGCGATAACATCCAGCTGCTGCTCTCTTGTAAGGTCGATGAATTTAACTGCATATCCGGATACACGGATTGTGAAGTTTGCGTACTCTTCTTTTTCCGGATGTTCCATTGCATCGATCAGTTTTTCTTTACCAAATACATTAACGTTGAGGTGATGAGCACCCTGGTCAAAGTATCCGTCAAGTACATGAACAAGGTTCTCTGTACGTTCTTCTTCTGTATGTCCCAGAGCATCCGGGTTGATGGTCTGAGTATTGGAGATTCCGTCAAGGGCATCTTCATAGTCCAGTTTTGCAACAGAGTTGAGGGAAGCAAGAAGTCCGTTCTGCTCTGCGCCGTAGGACGGGTTAGCTCCAGGTGCCAGCGGCTCGCCTGCTTTTCTTCCATCCGGAAGGGATCCTGTAGCTTTACCATAAACAACGTTGGATGTGATGGTAAGGATAGAAGTAGTAGGTTTGGAATCACGATAGGTATGGATGTGTTTCAGTTTCTCAAGGAATGTAGAAAGCAGTGTTGTTGCGATCTCATCTGCTCTGTCATCATCGTTACCATAGCGTGGGAAGTCACCCTCTACCTGGAAGTCTGTTGTAATTCCGTCTTCGTCACGGATAGCTTTAACTTTTGCATATTTGATAGCGGACAGGGAGTCTACTACGTGAGAGAATCCAGCGATACCAGTTGCGAAAGAACGGTCAACCTTTGTATCGATCAGAGCCATCTCTGCTGCTTCATAGTAGTATTTGTCATGCATGTAGTGGATCATGTTCAGTGTTCCAACATACAGATGAGCCAGCCAGTCCATCATCTTGTCATATTTAGCAACTACTTCGTCATAATCAAGGTACTCAGAAGTAATCGGCTGATAGTTCGGTCCTACCTGCTGTTTTGTCTTTTCATCAACACCACCGTTGATAGCATACAGAAGGCATTTTGCAAGGTTTGCACGAGCTCCGAAGAACTGCATTTCCTTACCTGTTTCAGTAGCAGATACACAGCAGCAGATGCTGTAGTCATCGCCCCATACCGGACGCATAACATCATCGTTCTCATACTGGATAGAGCTTGTCAGTACGGAGATGTCAGCTGCATATTTCTTGAAGTTTTCCGGCAGTCTTGAAGAATACAGAACAGTAAGGTTCGGTTCCGGAGCCGGTCCCATGTCTTCCAGAGTGTGCAGGAAACGATAGTCGTTCTTTGTTACCATGGAACGTCCGTCCTGTCCCATACCTGCAACTTCCAGAGTTGCCCATACCGGGTCACCGGAGAACAGCTGGTTGTAAGAAGGAATACGTGCAAATTTAACCATACGGAATTTCATTACCATGTGGTCAACAAGCTCCTGAGCTTCTTTCTCTGTAAGAGTTCCGTTCTCAAGGTCTCTTTCAATATAGATATCAAGGAATGTAGAGATACGTCCAACACTCATTGCAGCACCGTTCTGAGTCTTGATTGCTGCAAGATATCCGAAGTACAGCCACTGGAATGCTTCTCTTGCATCTTTAGCCGGCTGTGAAATATCATATCCGTAAGCTTCAGCCATAACTTTCATGCCTTTGAGTGCGCGAATCTGATCTGCGATCTCCTCACGAAGCTGGAAGTCATAACGTCTCATACCCTGACGGTCGCAAGCTGCGAAGTCTTTCTGTTTTCCTTCGATCAGAGCGTCGATACCGTACAGTGCTACTCGTCTGTAGTCACCAACGATACGTCCACGTCCATAAGTATCCGGAAGACCTGTCAGGATCTTGTTGTGACGGGCTGCTTTCATTTCTGGTGTGTAGATATCAAATACACCCTGGTTGTGTGTTTTGAATTCGTAGTTATGGAAAACGTCTTTGATCTTGTCGCTTACTTTGTATCCGTAAGTCTCACATGCCTGCTCTGCCATTTTGATACCACCGTATGGCATGAATGCACGTTTCAGCGGTTTGTCTGTCTGCAGACCAACAACTTTTTCAAGATCTTTGAGGTCTTCATCGATGTATCCCGGGCCATATGCTGTCAGAGATGTAACAACCTCTGTCTCCATATCCAGAACGCCGCCTTTGGCACGTTCTTCTTTCTGCAGTTCCTGAAGTTTTCCCCACAGTTTGTTTGTTGCTTCTGTTGGTTCTTCCAGGAAGGAGGCATCTCCGTCATATGGTGTGTAGTTCATTGAGATAAAGTTACGAACGTCGATTTTTTCTTTCCAACGGTTTCCTTTGAAACCTTCCCACTGTGAAAAGTTTTTCATTTTTGCACCTCACTATAATATAATTTATTCCGCGTATGTCCCGTCTAACTTTTCTCGCAAAAGAAAAATAAGACCGGAATCTTATTAGTTTCAAGTGAACACTCCCTTGTTCACGCTGTTAGTTTACACTATAGAAAGTACCAATGTCAATTATTTAACGAATGCTTTTAATTTTGTACAATTTGTGGTGTCTTCTTGAAAGTAATCATCAATATATTGTATTTTTACAGGTACAATATTTCTTTTGTCAGATATCAGATCTTATTTTTTGCTTCTATAATAATGCTGCCTGTAATAACAGTTCCCGCTGCACCCATAAGGAAACAGTATTTTTTTCATGGAGTTTATATAGTCTTTTTCTGTTTTGGACGCTTTAAGAATATCCAGTGCTCTTCGCAGATTTCGGATATCTTTTTCCATAAAATCCGTATAATTTCCCCTGCCGACCAGTTTCAGGTGTGTGATGCCCGCTTCCTTAAGGCGATAAAGTGCACAAAGACCACAGCCGCTTACTCCGGGGAGATAGCCCGTATCGTCTTCTGCCGGAATTTCTGTGAAAGGTGTTTCCTGTCCCGGAATGTCATCCCGGTCTGATGTTGTTTTACCACACGTTATATAGTCATTCCTCTGTTGTCCGTTTTTTATGCATGTAAGCAGATAAGGTACACGGCAAAGATATCCCATCTCATCGCAGTGAAGGGAATTACAGAATGCACCGGTAAACTGGCAGAGTTCATTCAAAGCAAATGCCTCGAACTCAAGTCTGCTCTGTAATGGTCTTACGTCTCGCTTACCTTCTGTATCTCCGACATTCTGCCTCTGCACATGTGTAATCACAGATTTCATGTCCTCAATTGTATTCTTCCTGTGAAAAATCACCCGTTTGAGCTTCATCTGCTGAAAAATATCCACCATTCCGGTATTCACTTCCGCTGTCTCTCCGCTTAAATGAATCTCACAGTCGATATGCTGTTTTCGAAGATACAAGATCAGTGCCGGATCTGCGATAATGTAGCTGTCAAATCCAATTCTCATGCATTTCTTTATCATTTCTGCAATTTCCGGATACTGTTCCGGGATATAATAAAGGGCGTTAAACGTCAGATGCACCGGTTTCCCATACTCTTTCACCATTGCGGCAAGGATTTCCAGCTCTCCCAAAGAACCAATCTGCACATTATAAGAAAGAACTTCCCTGCGATTGAGCGGCATGACCGTCCCATATTTCTTTGTCCATTCGTGTGGCACATAACCGCAAAAAAATTCATCTGCTCCGGCATGGACAAATCGTTCATATTCATCTATCGATCCTAAACCTGCAGTAATCTTCATCTGCATTTCCTCTCCATTATCGTATTTGTCATTTCTGTCCTTACCGATTTTATCCATTTCGTCTGAATCAATGTTTTTCGCTTAGATCAACCCCAGCACAAACCGGTCGATTCCTGCTTCTTCCTTCTCTTTAAGTATTTCCGGGTGCATCAGAGTTTCCAGATCCAGCCCGAACAGCGAATTATATCTGCCGATCATATGCAGATGTTCCGGATATGTCAGCGTATATTTTTCACAAAAATGCGGACAGTTTTCTACAAAGCTCTGTTTCCCCCGCTCTCCTTCTGTGCAGATTGCATGAAGCGGACAGTACTGGGAAGTATTCGTCTGATAAAAAGGAAAATGCAGACTGTTTTTTCCTTTCGGAAAACGCTGATAATAACCACAGCTCTCCCATTCAAAGCGCTGAAATCCGCACTTCTCCCGTAGAAAATCTCTGTAAAAATCTGCATTCAGACTGTTTTCACTGAAAAATTCCCGCGCTCCTTTTTTGTATTTCATCCGGGGATCTTTTTTTCTTTTGTTGAGCAAAGTTCCCATGCACAGTTTCAGATGCGGGGTCTTTTTCACCATAGAGAGTACCGCCCAGTCATTTACCACAATTTCTACATCTTTTTGTTTTTCTTCGCACCAGTTATCCACCATACGAAGCATTTTTTCGGTGTTTTTCAACAGGTTTTCGCGTACATATGTGTATACAATCGTGATTGCCAGGCCCTCCCTGTATGCTTTATCAAGCAGAAATTTCAGTGTCTTTTCCTCTGGAAACAGCAGATGGCAGAACTGATTTCCGATGTAAAGCCTGTCCGGAACACACTCCTGTATCTCCCCGGAAAATGCAAAAAATGTCTGCTCCCAGTAATGTTTCATAAAATCCTGAATATTTTCTTCAAGGTACATCCTGTACAGTTCCGGGCGATCAAGCTCCAGTGCAAATTCCTGCGCTTCACACAAAACTTCTGCGAGTTTTGTTTCCGGGACATCCTGAAACCATATATTTTTCTGTTCTGTCAGATTTTTCGCGAAAATTTCATCTTTTTCTGCAGGATATCCGGTCAGTGCTTCAGCAAGCGCAGCATCGTCTTCTTCTGTTTTCAGATGAATATATCGGGTATAACGTCTGAGCAGTCCCTGTACTTCTTTTCGAAAGTCCTCCTGCTCTGTAAATACGGAATAAGTAAAATAAAACTTTTCTTCTTCTGGCTTTTCTATATGAAATTTCTGCAAAATGATTTCTCGATAATCAGATATTTCCCCATCGTAAAAACAGATTCTGAATCTTTCTGTATTTTCTATATTTTTCTGATTCTTTGCCATCCGAAATCGGAAGCCGTTTTCCGCAAGTTCTATGATGCGTATCTCATTCTGGTCTGCAAAACCTGCAAGCAGACCAAACGGAATCATAGATACTCCATTTATCATTTTCATTTCCCGGCTCCTCCTTTCAGACATACTCAAGCTTCTTCTTTTTCATGTTGTACTGTCTCATGATTCCCGCGAATATAAGCAAGCTGCACAGACTGATCCATACTCCTTCACAAAGGAACGGGGTATGATAGGTCATGTGAACCGTATGTTTCCCCGGTGTCAGATATATGCCTGAATACAACGTATTTATCTGATACAGGTTGGTTTCTTCGCCATCCACATATGCCGTCCATCCCTCACAGTACGGTATCGTGATACACAGCATCTGGCTTTCTTCATTTGTTATCATTCCGGTCATGGAATTTCCTTCAAAGGTCACGTCAGAAAGGCCATTCTGTTTACATGCAGCAGTCATTTCTGAAAAATCTTTTACCGGCTGACAAACAATTCTGAAATCCGAAAAAGTATAAGTTCCGGCTTTCTGAAAAGAGATTGTCATCTCCTTTCCGCCGCCTCTGTGGTATCCCATATTTGCAAGGAAATCCTTCACCCCACAGTAAAAATTATTTTTATCCGTCATATAGTGAATCGTCTTTTTATTGTTCTCATATTCTATGTTCAGATTGACCGCAGCCGCTTCTTCCAGTTCCTGCTTCTCTGATTGATAATCCATATCTTCCACAATCAGATATATTTCACTTTCGTCCAGGCCATCAAACTTTAATGTAATACTGCCACCATTCCTGCTGACTTTAAAACCATCTTCAAGAACTTTCACATCTTTTGATGATTCTACCTCATACGGAATCTCCTGATCTGTGTATTTCACAGATTCTGATGCCTCGTTCAGTCCCGTCAGTTCCTCGTCTTTATCAACCACACATACCTGCAGTGCAGCCTGCTGTTTTTCTGTGACTGAAAGTTTATCATAATCCTCTTTGTCCATATAACTGTCGTACACATAAGAAAAAGGAAGTGAGCTGCCAGACCGATACATTGCATAAGTATCATCTTCTTTTATCTTTTCTTCATATCCATAAGGAAGTTGCTCTTCCTTTCCCTTATAAACTGTAGTATATTCGCATCCGGCCAGCGCATTCAGCACAAACCGGCCGTCAAGATCTGTAAAGCTCTGCTCAAATGCTGTATTCAGATACATCTCACGCATATATTCTGCTACAGCAGTATTCGTCGTACTGAAATAGAAATTTGTACTGTTTACGTTCTGTATACATCCACCGTTACGAATATTTTTTTTGAAATTAATGCCTGCTGTATCCATCCGGACGTCAACTGCATTATCTCCACTCTCCTGCAAAAGACGGTTTGCATTTCCGGTTACCGTTTCCAGTACTTTACCAGACTCTGTACACTTCTGCGCCATATCTGCTCCAAATGGGGCATATCTGGCACAGGCATTCAGCAAAATTCCCGCTACAGTACAGCCTATAAGCACAAACATATACATTCCGTTCCAAGCTTTACGCAAGGAGACACGCAGCTGCAATATCATCAGTATCACTAAAAGGCAGCACCACACAAGCACAACTGCCGCAAAATTGCCCTTCTCACGGGATGCTGGCGGAAAGAGTGCAAGGAGCGTATATATAAGAAGCACAAAACAAAGCTTTATTTTTTCTTTGCGTGTCAATGTCTTAAGCTCCGGAAGCATTTTAACAGAAATCAGCGCCACCAGAAACGCCAAAACGAAGCTCCAGCGGTTTGATACATAAGTAAATCCGTTCAACACATGTCCTACATACGGAATTGCCAGAAAAGCCACAAGAAGCCCCGTTCCGATCTTCAGATGCAGGTTTCCTTTTTTCATAAAAAGCAGAAACATGCTCAAAAGTGCCATTGACGAAAATCCCATAAGTGTATAATATCCGCAGTTATTAAACACAAAAGAAGCCAGAAACTGCTGATAATACTCCGCTGGATAGAGCAGCGGAACATAATGTGCAACGCTCATTCTGGATGAAGTCAGTATTGAAAGTGCATTCGGCAGAAACAAAAATCCCGCCAGCCCGATTCCCAGTACGTACAATGCAATAAATCTGATCAGCCATCCCACAAGTTCCTTCAGCTGGATTTTATGAAAAATCATTACATATCGGAACACTGCATAAATAAACATAAAAATTGACAGCATATAAAAGAAATAAAAATTGCTGACCGCCGACAGAAACACAGACAATACAAAAACTGCCGGTGATTTCCTCTCAAAAATCTTCTCAATGCCAAGAAGCAACAGAGGAAGATAAATCATCGGATTCAGGAAAAACGGATGCATGATTCCTGTATATAAAGCAAAGTTTCCAAAGCAGTATATGTAGCTTCCCAGCAGGATATAAAATGGTCTGAAATTCCAGTGTCTGCAATACACAGAGAAGACCAGCCCTGCAAGATAAATCCTTAAAACGATCAAAAATGTATACAAATATTCCGTTTTTTCAGGGGATACAAATACTGCAAGCAAATTCAGCGGATCCCCCAGCACATAATAATTCATGGTAGTGATCACATCTGCCCCAAGCCCCAGCGTCATATCCCACTGTGGAATAATCAACTTATGGTTTATAAACAGATTATGCAGAATATCCCGAAGATAATTTCCCAAATATACAAGTGACATATAATGCTGAGCAATCCCATCTTCTCCATTTGATTCATAGACGAAGGATCTTCCATTTTTGATGAATATGAAGAATACCAGAAAGCTGAGTACTGCAAAAAACACTGTATACAGACTATAATAACGTAAACGTTCTTTTCTTTTCATTTTACTTTCCTGTCTGAAAATCCACAGAATACTCATCATTTTTCTTTATAACACAAATTTTTGCCATTTTTATCTGCCTCACTCTCATTTAATCGATTCTATCATTACTGCAACTGTTCAGCACCCTCACTGTTACTACCTGCCGGATAATTACTATTTACCTCATTATAATCTTCACTCCATCAACAATGCAACGGGATTCTGCATGTCTCTTTATGTTATCATCTTCATGGCAAAGCACCTCACGGAATACCATCTACAGGAAAAGGCCAGAACTTCTCGCTCTGGTCTTTTTCTTTCGTACATATTTTGTTTCCTGTGGAAATCCATCCAACAATATTGACTGAAACATGGAGATTCCCCTTATCAACCAGAACGGTTTTTGAATGTCAGACATGAGGCTGTTGCTCATTAAAGAAAAAGATATGTTCTGTAGAATTGTTACAACTTTATTTCTTTAATGGTAGCACGTTATGGTCTTTCCGTCCATAAAAACAGTTCGACATTATATGACAAAAAACGCGCTATGTTTCTGGCTCAGGCTGATTATTTTACTTCGACAAGTTCAATCTTGAAGTTCAGTTCCAATAATCTTCTTGTCCTCAACTTCATATAACGGTCATACCATTTATCAAAAAAATCTTATTGCATTAATATAAGTAAGAAGACTACAATAGGTATAACAAAAAATAATGAAAGGTGCGCTGAGAGATGAACAAAGACAGATATTCAATTATATTTAACAGTAAAACAGGAAACACCAGAAAACTGGCTGATGCGATCCATGAGGCACTGCCGCAGGAAAACTGCGATCTTTTTGGTGCAGTTGAAGGAGATGTTCCTGCTTCAGAAACATTGTATATTGGATTCTGGACAGATAAGGGAAGTGCGGACAAAGCTACAGCAGAACTGCTGGCGAAGCTGAAAAACAGAAAAATCTTTCTGTTTGGGACAGCCGGATTCGGTGGCAGTGAAGAGTATTTCACAAATATCCTCGACAATGTCAAAAAGCTTATTGATGAGAGCAATACCGTGGTTGGAGAATATATGTGCCAGGGCAGAATGCCGGACTCTGTAAGAGAACGCTATATAAAGATGAAAGAACAGCCGGATCATATGCCAAATCTGGACATGCTGATTGAGAACTTTGACAAAGCGTTATCCCATCCGGATGCTGCCGATCTGGACAGACTCCAAAAAATGGTAACCGCTTAGAGGTTGCTTTTATTTGCCTGACAAGATATACTAATCTGAGCGACATAGTATGAATTGGAGGATTTTTACAATGAAAATTGCAGTTACTTATGATAACGGAAATGTATTCCAGCATTTTGGAAAAACAGAAAACTTCAAGGTTTATGAAGTAGAAGACAACAAGGTTGTTTCAAGCGAAGTGATCGGTTCCAACGGAACTGGACACGGCGCACTGGCAGGCCTTCTGGCAGAGCAGGGTATCAACGTTCTGATCTGCGGTGGTATCGGCGGAGGCGCTCAGACAGCACTCACAGAGGCTGGAATCGAGATGGTTGCCGGTGCACAGGGAAACACCGATGATGTTGTAGAAGCATATCTGAAAGGTGAACTGGTTTCTACAGGAGCAAACTGTGATCACCATCACCACGAAGAAGGGCATTCCTGCGGAAGCCATGAAGAGGGACATTCCTGCGGTGGAAGCTGCGGTGGATGCGGCGGCCACAAGAGCGATATCACAGGACCAAACGTAGGAAAAACCTGTCGTACCCATTACAAAGGAACCTTCAACGACGGAACCCAGTTTGATTCTTCCTATGACCGCGGAGAACCACTGGAATTTATCTGCGGTGCAGGACAGATGATCAAAGGCTTTGATGCTGCCGTTGCAAACATGGAAGTCGGCGAGATCAAAGAAGTTCATCTGATGCCGGAAGAAGCTTACGGACAGGCAAATCCGGATGCCATCTTTACACTTGAGATCGCACAACTTCCTGGATCAGCGGATCTGGAGGTCGGACAGCAGGTATATCTGTCCAACCAGTACGGACAGCCATTCCCGGTTAAAGTAGCAGCAAAGGAAGAAACAACCATCACTTTTGATGCAAACCATGAAATGGCAGGCAAAGAACTGAACTTCACAATTGAACTTGTGGAAGTAAAATGAATATGTAAAATAAAGCCTCCGCTTCAAAATCGTAAGATTTAAGCGGAGGCTTCTCTTATGTTATTTCAAACATTATTATACAATACTGCCATAAAATCCAAATTTTTTGTGATCACTGGCGCTGCATTTAGGAAGACCTTTCGTATTCCAACGCATACCCATCATATTTTTCCAGGTGTTCGATCCGGCAAGGAAAAATCCACTCTGGGCATCCACAATATACCACTTGCCATTAATGCGGATCTCATTCCACTGATGACTCGGATTAACGGCTTTGGAATTTGCATGTACATATTTGCACTTGACTCCGACTCCATCACAGAGCGCTTTCATGGCTCTGGCAAAACCTGAACACTGAGCTTCGTTGTAAACGAGGGCTCCCCATGCATTATTGGCATTATTGTACTGCCAGCCACGTCTCGCATAACTGCAGTTGCTTCTCAGATAAAGGAAAGCTGCAAGAGCCTTATCATACTCGCTCATTCCCTTTCGGATATAATTGGTCTTGAAGCTCTGAACAACTCTTCGAACCTGCATAAGCTGGCTGGAATTCAGCGAAGGGCCATAGACACTGTTGGCCTTGTAATTTCCACGCACAGTAGGACGTTTCAGTGATACCTTACGAACAGAGCTAAAGCTGCTGTAAATCTTTTTCCCGGATACAATGCTGTATGAACGAATTTTATACTTGTAGGTTTTTCCTGCTTTTACTTTTTTATCTGTATAAGCGAGAGTCGATTTTTTGTTAATTGTCTTTATTCGTTTCCATTTTTTTCCAGTGTATTTGTATATCTGGTAACCTTTGGCTTTTGGAGTGCAGCTCCAACAAAGTTTAACATTTTTGTTGTTATAAGAATGGCATCTTGTCACTACCGGAGCGGATAATTTGACTGTTGCAGAAACAACATTGGAGCTGATCGCAGGCCATGAATCTTCCCAGTCGCTCCGCATTACAAGCTTGTAGTAATAGCTGTGTCCTGCCTCTACAGTAGAATCCACAAAAACAACATCTTCATCTACACTGCAAGAATGAGAATAGCAGGTTATTTTGTCATTATCCCCTGATGTATACCAGTACTTTCCTCCATAAGAATCCGAATACCAGTAATTGGTTGAGATAAGCATCTGATCTAAAAGTACAAAGGTACCTCCCTGCGACGGGTCTCTGTCCGCACGATAAATCTGTACATAATCATACTGGCTTCCCTGAACATAGGATTCAATGTTGATTTCACTGCCGTTGGCATAGCAGCGGTTCAATTGTATCTTTTGTTCGAAGTCGGCCTTTACCGGTGATACTCCGGTGAAACATCCTATGATCAGAAATGCTATTGCAAAAATTAAAAATCTGCTCAGGATGAATGATACGGTAATAGGTTTCTTTTTCATACACGCTCTTCTCCTTTGCGTTAAATCTGATTATGCCTTTATTATACTCCTGGTTCTCCTCTATTGCATCTATAAAATCTGCTTGAACAAAATCACTGCGCAATGGCTTACCAAGGCTATGGCGCAGTTTTATTTTTATAAAAAAGCAGTGGAAATACTTTCGTTTCTACTTATAATATTTTTTCGGAAATTTATCCTTGCCAAGCTGCCATAAATAACGATCCAGATGCTTTAAATCATATTGTTTAAGATCATAAAATTCGCGAAAATCGTCCAGCACTCTGCTGAATATTGCATAATCTTTGAGTTCGAAATCCGAAAATTCACTGAATCCGTCCACATTTCGAAAATACTTAAGTACTTTCTCCACATAGCTGTCAAAAATCGCATATTTTTCCGGCTGATGATGACTACAGTATTTTGTTGCAAAGGAATAGAAGTGTTTCTCCACACCACTTTCCATTGTTACTGATGCAATCTCATTTACCAGTGTAACATCTCCTGCTGCCAGTCGTTCATCTATATGTAAATTTAAAATATGTTTTGCGACCGGATATACCGAAAATATCTGCGTGCTGTAAAAATCATTCAGCACGGAAACTTTTACCAGAACATCTTCGATTTCTGTGTTGTGTGGATACGTCTGAAAGAAAAGCTTATTCAGCGCCCGTTCCTGCAAAGTATAGTTTTCCAGTTCATTCCATCCCGACAGATATTTTTCCACTTCCTCTGTACATGGGCTGGGAACATCCGCTCTTTTTGCTTCTCTCGCTTTGTGTTCCCCTGATGTACTGATCTCACTTCTCCCCCGCCTCGAGTGGTCTACAATCTCCCATATTTCTTCACCCAGCGCCGGAACATGCACCGTATAAGGTCTAGTCTCTTCCCGGATCAGTTTTCTCTCTGCTATCAATTCATTAATCTGTGTATTAATATACGGCTGAGGTTTCCCCGGATATAAAGCACTGAGAATATCTTTTGCTGTCAGTTTCCTGCTTTCTTTTATGCAATATGCAAGTATTTCTTCTTTCTTTGTCATACACAGTGCCTCTCACCTTTTATGATTTTCTTAATTCTTACTTGTTTTCTGGTTTAATGATTCGGATCAGTTGCTTATCAAGCATGATCGTACGATTCCACGGATTCAGAATCACACCCTCGATTTCCGGAACAGTCATTACTGCATCAAACAATTTCCCTATATCTGTCAGAAAAGTGGATTTTACCGATTCCGGGCCTTTCATCTCCTCATCAAAACTGGTAAACGCATACCACCAACACTTTCCATCTTCAGTCCGGACACTTTTTACTGCCATCTGAGTATTTCCGGGATTCATCTCCACAGCAACGATCACCTGTCCGTTTTCGTTCATTCTCCGGCGGATAACCGTAAGTACATGCGCCAGCATTTCCTGCGAAGTTTCTTTTTGTAATCCCAAAATTGCTTCTTCTATTTTTTCATTTCCTTTTAATGTCTCATCCTGTGATATTGCCATCTGAGTTCTCCTCTGAAAATATTTATTATTTATATTTTATGATACCATCACAAGAGTAAACGGGCAATATCGTTATGCACACTCTCTTGTCTTGACTTATACTTTTGTAATGACGAATCCCTCAATTGCTATTATGAGCAATAACGGATTTTCTTGCCACCTCCGCTAAAACATGTCATAATTATCTTGTTTTTTAATTACTGAAAAAAGGATTTGATCAAAATGAAAACATACGAAGAATTACTTTCAGATATTGAAGAAGATATGGAGCTCATGGGTGCCTCACACATTGTTTATTCTGCGGAAGAAAACGGTGTCATCACAGATTATGATTACCTTCCGTCAGATCTCTGTATGACTTCCACCACTTTAAAGGAACTTCAGGAAAAACTTCATGAGCAGATGCTCTATGACAAAGCTTCCGCATACACTGCCGGAGCAGACAAAAATGCGCCAAAACTGGCTGTTATTTTTCCCGGCATCGGATATACTGCTGACAAACCACTTCTTTATTACACAACCCGTCTTGCAAAAAAACACGGCTATCAGATTCAGACCGTGTCTTATGGCGCGCTCCCTGAAAACATCAAGGGCGATTCTGCCAAAATGAAACAGGCATTTGAACTTGCATGTGAACAGACAGAACAGCTTCTGCACGACATTGACTGGAGTTCCTATGGCAGCATTCTTTTTATTTCCAAAAGCATTGGCACAGCCATATCTTCTGCCTATGCTTTCAGACATAATTTAAAGGTAAAAAGTATCCTGTTTACTCCACTGGCAGAAGCTTTTTCATTTCCACTGCAGGGAAGTATCGCCTTTCACGGCACTGCCGATCCATGGGCCGAAACAGATTCTGTTCAGGCACTCGCAGCGCAAAAAGAAGTTCCTCTTTTCCTCGCCAAAAATGCCAACCATTCTCTGGAAACCGGTGATGTACAGACCGATCTCTCCATCCTAAAAACTACAATGGATCGCGTGGAACGCTTTATTATCAATCCGTAAAACTGACTATACAGGCCATTTTGTAATAAGATCATATGGTTTTGCAAACATTTGTTCTGTTTTCTCTTGCATTTTCGAACAGATGTTTGTATAATACAAATATGACCACCGCAATTGTAAATGAAAACTACACCACACAGGAGAAACTACAGATTCTTGCAGACGCGGCAAAATATGATGTTGCATGTACTTCAAGCGGTTCCAGCCGCCGGGGAAAGAAAGGAGAGCTCGGCAATGCAGAAGCATGCGGCATCTGTCATAGTTTTGCTGCAGACGGAAGATGTATCTCCCTTCTCAAGATCCTGATGACAAATCATTGTGCCTATGATTGCAAATATTGTATCAACAGATCCGGCAATGATGTAAAGCGCGCCACTTTTACACCTCAGGAGATTTGTGAACTGACCGTTGAATTTTACAAAAGGAATTATATCGAGGGGCTGTTCCTGAGTTCCGGTGTCCTGCGCAATCCTACCTATACTATGGAAAAAATGTGCGAGACGCTGCTGCTTCTCCGCACGAAGTACCATTTTAATGGCTATATCCACGTCAAAACAATTCCCGGCGCATCAGATGAGCTGCTTGCCGCAGCCGGTTATCTGGCCGACCGTATCAGTGTAAATCTGGAACTTCCTACTGAGGATGCTCTGCGTTCACTGGCACCAAATAAAACCATGCAGAACATCTTAAATCCTATGGGGAAAGTACAGAGTACGATTGCATCTCACCGGATGGCGCTCGGAAAGTCTGCATACATGGAACGAAGCCGTGGAAATCAGTTTTTAAACCATAGTATCTTTTCGGATAATTCCAAGAATAAATTCAAAGAAAAACTTAATGCGCAAAATACAGATGCACGGCTCCATGGCAGTTTTCACTCAGAAAAGAATCTTCAAAAAGCCTCTTCCTTTCCAGGTGAAAACAAACTCTGCAAACATGCTCTGACCTGGGAAAATGCCTGTCAGCTGGCTCCTCTCGACATGTCAGATCTGAGGCGCAGCTTCGCACCGGCAGGACAAAGCACCCAGATGATCATCGGCGCTACCGGAGAGAGTGACTATACCCTGCTGCAAACGACACAGGCATTATATCAGGGATTCGATCTGAAACGAGTTTTTTACTCCGCTTATATTCCACTAAATGACGATACCAACCTGCCTCAGCCCGGAACACCTCCACCACTTCTGCGTGAGCATCGCCTGTATCAGGCAGACTGGCTTCTTCGTTTCTATGGTTTTCAGGCAACGGAACTGTTATCTGAGTCTCAGCCAAACTTTAATGAACTGCTGGATCCAAAGTGTGACTGGGCGTTGCGCCATCTGGAACATTTTCCGGTAGAAGTAGAAACGGCCTCTTATGCCACCTTACTTCGTGTTCCCGGTATCGGTCCCAAATCAGCCAGCCGCATCACCTATGCCCGGAAATACGGACGCTTAACCTTCGAAAGTCTGAAAAAAATGGGTGTCGTACTGAAACGCGCACACTATTTTATTACCTGTGGAGGAAAGCAGATGTATCATACCCCCATCGAAGAGGCTTATATTACCAGACAATTAATTCATGTTGATACGAAGGATCTCTGGAAAATGCAGCATGCCAATGAGACATACTCTCAGATGACCCTTGCCGATTTCGGAATAGGATAAACATATGAAAGTATACACTTGCGAAGACCGCCTGACAGACATCATGACCTGTATTTACGACGCATGGTCGGAGGCTCTGCGGATTGGTCATAACCAGATTCAGATAAAAAAAGAACCTGTATTTCAGCAGACATTATTTGATGAATACATTCATATAGATGGAGACTTCTCCAAAGCAGAAAAAGTAATCCGTTCCATCCGCAGAAACATTTCCGAGGAAGCATACCTGAACGTTTACTATGCCACTTTGTGTGCCGATGAGGACTCTCTGCAGGCAATCTATAACTTTTTGCGTGTGGGTTTTGCAGTCGGAAACACCGTACTTGGACAATATACCAATCCACATGTCATGAAACTCCTGGAAATTCGCCGCAGAGTATCGAATGAGGCACACCATTTCCGCGAATTTGCCCGTTTTCAGAGTCTGGATTCTAAAGTTTATGTCAGTCATCTGGAGCCCAAAAATGACGTGATCATGTTGGTCGGAAACCATTTCTCAGACCGTATGCCCTCCGAACACTGGATGATCATTGATGATAACCGCAAGACGGCCTGTGTACACGTAAAAGACGGCGAAAACTATCTGCGTTACCTGACAGACGAAGAATTCGAAACTCTGCGCCAGACAGAATCCTATGAAGATGAATATACAGATATGTGGAAGACCTTCTTTCATGCGATCAGCATTGAACAGCGCAGGAATTATATCTGCCAGAGAAATCTTTTTCCACTCTGGAAAAGGAAACATGCAGTGGAATTTAAGCCCTGAAAAAGTTAATGCCGGGCATTATGCCCGGCACCGGTTTATAAATTATTCTTCTGTATATTCTTTAATCAGTGCAAGAAGGATCTCCACACTCTTTTCCATTCCTTCTACACTGATGTGTTCATAAGGTCCATGAAAAGCATGGCCTCCTGTTCCGAGATTTGGACACGGCAGTCCTTTAAAACTCAACTGGCAACCATCTGTACCTCCACGAATTGGAAGAACAAGCGGCGTTACACCTGCTGTCTCGCATGCTTTCTTTGCATGATCTATCAGGTGCATATGCTCTTCCACGATTTCTTTCATATTGCGGTACTGATCGGTGATCTTGAGTGTTACCGTACCTTCGCCCCACTTTTCATTTAAATTTTTCTCAATCAGACGGAGTGTCTTTTTTCTCTCCTCAAACCCTGCTTTATCATGATCCCTCACAATATAATTAAGCTTCGCTTCACCAACTTCACCCTGCATACTGATCAGATGATAAAATCCTTCATAATCTTCCGTTCCTCTCGGTGTCTCCATAGACGGCAGACAACTATTGATTTCCATTGCAACCAGGCTGGCATTGATCATTGTATCTTTGCCTTCACCCGGATGTACATTAAACCCTCTGATTTCAAACTCTGCCTTGCATGCATTGAAATTTTCGTACTGGATTTCTCCCTCTGAATCCCCATCCAGTGTATATGCATACTCTGCGCCAAACTGTTCTAAATCAAAATGCTCTGCTCCCATTCCGATTTCTTCATCCGGAGTAAATGCTACGCAGATTGTTCCGTGCGGCAATTTTTCTGTCTGGATTCTTTCAATCATAGTCAGAATCTCGGCAATTCCTGCCTTGTCATCTGCTCCCAGAATCGTTGTTCCATCTGAGGTGATCAGTGTACGACCTTTCAATTCTGCAAGATGAGGAAATTCTTTCGGATTTAATATCAGACCGCTTGTCCCAAGTGTAAGCTCTCCACCATCATAATTTTCTGTAATTATCGGATGGATTTCGTGATCGCAGAAATCAGATACGGTATCCATATGTGCAATAAATCCAATCGCCGGGATATTTTCCTTTCCTTCCGTCGCCGGTAGTTTTCCATACAGATAACACTTGTCATCAAGGACCACTTCTGTCAGGCCGAGTTCTTGCATTTCTTTTTCCAGCTTTCGTGCCAGATCAAACTGACACATCGAAGACGGAACCCTCTCACTTTCTTCATTGCTCGGTGTCCGCACTGTCACATAACTGATTAGCCTTTCCTGTACCTTCATATATTTTGCTCCTCTTTTTTCTTAAATTTATATTTCAATGTCCACTTTTATATTCCCAATGTCCACTTTTTTGTCCTGAATGTCCACTTTTCTTGATTTAATCGTCCACCTGTACTTCCCATACTTTAAACTGAGTATAACACAATTAAGCACTCTTTTTCTATCATCTTGTACCACCCGATAAAAAAGCAGCCAGCCGGTTTTTCATAGACTAACTGCTCATATTTTAGTTCCATATTCAGTTTTTATTTTCCAGATAAGATTGCCGCACTTTCATTCCATAATGTCTGGATAATGCTCCTATCTCATGGGTTTGAAGACTCGGATAAACTGGAGCTGTCAGAATTCTGGCTGAAATTATGCAGATAGCACAAATAAATAATTTAACCACTTTAAAATAAAAGCTGTAGTCCCATCGCTATAACCCACATATAGGCGCAGGTCTTTGGAATCATCAATAATCCAAGGTCGATATAATAGTCCTGCTTCTCCGTATGAATATGCTGTTGCCTTGCCACAAAAGCATATCCCTTTCCAAGCTCCATCAAAAATTTTTGCAAATTGGAAAGGATACTTTTCTCAAGGTCACTCTCTGTAAAATCTGCATTCTGAGAAAAACCTAAAAACTCCGCAACTACCGGATTTTTAATGAACTCCAACTTATCATTTTGATACGATGCTGTCAGTTTTTTCATTTCATCTTCCACTAATTCTTTCTTCTGTGTTTTCAACATACGGTAATAATACTGTGATGAAATGTTTCTCTGCAAAGTACGAACGCTCCACGTCTGTTCTAACGCTTCCTTCTCATACCAGTCACGAGCCGCTTTATCTTCAACCTGTAATAAAGCTCGGTAATGTGACCAAGACAAAAGGTTACCGGATTGTCTACACACCGTGTCGACAATCTGAGGAAATGTTTTATAGAATTTCAGGCAATGATATAAATTACTTCTGTCATATCCTTTTCCATATAACTGAGTCAATTCTTTAGAAATCTTTTTTATTATTTTCAAGCCATATTCTGAGCGTTCTTCTCCGCCGAGTTCTTCCTCTGCAATACGATAACCAATAAGCCAGTTTCTTTGCACAAGCAATGTATTGACTGCCTGATATGCAGATTTTTGTGAGGATGAACAACATCCGCAGTGCTGCTATGGAAATCGTTTCGAGTGAGCTTGTATACTGTTAATACTATGCAAGAAAAGTCGCTGTCAACAGACGGCGGCTTTTCCTTTTCGGGTAGTATTCAAGAAGTCATAAAGTTCTGTGAGTAATGGAAGAAGCCAGCGTTTGCGGAAAAGTCACAATTTACGGAGGTAAAGCTTCAAATACCACTTGCCTTTTTGTTCCTGACATAATATTATTAGTATACGTACTAAAGTGTTTGAAGAAAGGTGATGTATTTGCGGAGAGACAGCAGTGAAACAAAGAGGAAAATACTGACCGTATGCGTCCGTCTCTTTTTGGAGCAAGGGTATAAAAACACCTCTGTCAGTCAGATCGTGGACGAAGCGGGCGTAGCAAGGGGAAGCTATTTGAATCTGTTTCCCACCAAGGATAAAATTTTGCTGGAATTGACCGAAACGATGTTCGGCGGACAGTTCGGTGTGGCAAGAAGTATTGCAGACAGCAAGCTGTCGCCGGTTTATGCCTATGCTGTGGAAACGGCGATCCAGCTGACACTGACCGAACTGAATGAGAACCTGAGGGAAATCTACATTGAAGCCTATTCCTTGCCCGATACATCGGAATATATTTACCTGCATACCACAGCAGAGCTGAAGCAGATTTTCGGCGTGAATTTCCCCGATGATACCGAGAGCGACTTTTACGAGATGGAAATTGGCACGGCAGGATTGATGCGTAGCTATATAGCGAGAAAATGTGATATTCATTTTCCATTGGAACGCAAGCTCAGCCGCTTTTTGACGGCATCAATGAGAGTATATCGTGTACCGGAGGAAGAACAGGCAAAGGTGCTTGCCTTTATTCAATCACTGGATATTAAAGCAA
>ERZ506982.303-NODE-303-length-22815-cov-15.4286_pt1 | contig 22815 bp, 17 predicted proteins | sample MGYA00512886_ERZ506982 | MGnify/ENA metagenome assembly ERZ506982 | reverse complement strand
TGGCAAGGGATTTCTGGGCAATATGACGGAAAATCTGCAAGCAGATTGCGTGCAAAGCCGCCAGGCGGGCTTTATTCAGTGTTTCCTTTACCCAAAGGAGCAGCACTATGGCTAACACGACATCATCTGACAGCAAGTCCCCCGCAGAGGAACAGCTGGATCAGGCACAGCTGATCGAAGAAACCGGCAGCGTCCGGACACCCAACGCCAAACACCTGATCCACTGCCTGAACATCATCGGTCAGGTGGAGGGACACAACGTGCTGCCGGAGGACACCAAGACTACCAAATACGAACACGTCCTGCCGGCACTGGTGGCGATCGAACAGGACCGCAGCATTGAAGGGCTGCTGATCCTGCTCAACACCATGGGCGGCGATGTGGAAGCGGGGCTTGCCATTGCGGAAGTCATCGCCGGCATGCAGACCCCCACGGTTTCACTGGTGGTGGGCGGCGGTCACTCCATCGGGATCCCTCTCGCCGTCAGTGCGGACATTTCCCTCATCGTGCCCTCTGCCTCTATGACTGTGCACCCTGTCCGTACCAGCGGGCTGGTGCTGGGCGTGCCGCAGACAACCATTTACTTTTCAAAAATTCAAGAGCGTATCACAGGCTTCATCACCAGCCACAGCCGCATCTCCAAGGCTCGGCTGGAAAACATGATGCTGAACACACAGGAAATGGCAACCGATATGGGAACGGTCATCTCCGGTGCAGAAGCGGTGGAATGCGGGCTGATCGACCGGCTGGGTTCTCTCCGCGATGCCATTGATGCACTCTATCATCGGATAGAAACACAGGAACTGCGACCGTCCGGAAACGCGAAAGCCTGAGGCAACACCGTACAAAGCTTGTGCGTAAGGTATTGCCATAAGATAATATCAGGCGAATTTCCGGCATTGCAGTTCTTTTCAGAAAGGCGTAACATTGGCAAAAAAATCTGCGTCTTCGAAAAAGAAGACTTCAAAACCCGCAGCGAAAAAGAAGCCGGCAGCCAAGAAAAAGACTGCCGGCACTTCTGCTGCACAGATCTCCAAGGAGGAGGCTCTGGCAAAGCTGAACCAGCAGCAGAACGGCAACACCAAATTTCAGTCAGTGGTACTTTTCACCAGTGCCATTTTATTTTTTCTGCTGGCATTCGTCCACGGCAACGCCGGCTGGTATCTCATGCACTGCATTATCCGCGGCATTTTCGGCTTTTCCATTCTGCTGGTGCCGATCCTGCTCATGGCGGCTGCCTACTTCACCGAACGCCAGTCCGGCATGAACCTCACCAAACGGCTGCTGCTGAGTCTGGGGCTGACCGTGCTGGTGAGCAGTTTTTTCCAGATCATATTCGTGGGCGACATCGGCAAAAAGGGCTTTTTCCGCTGCTTCAAATATCTGTTTGTGGCAGGCACGGAAAACGCTTTCGCCAGCGGCGGAGCGATCAGTACGTTCCTCGCCTATCCGTTCCTGCGGATCATCGGCACACCCGGAGCACAGATCATCATCATCTGCCTGCTCTTTCTCACCATTATGCGGCTGATGGATCTGAGTATCCGGCAGCTGTGGTGGTACATAGGCTTTCCGTTCCGGAAACTCAGGGAACTGTGGAACCGCGATCCGGAATGGGCAGACGACATTCCCGAAGATGCCGCCGCAGAGGAAGAACCGGAATTCCTGCTGCCGGAACAGCACGCCCCGAAAATTGCAAAGGTACACCGCAAAGGCACTGTCCAGCCACAGCCGGAACCAGCTGCCGCAGAACCGGCTCTGGACGCGGACATTCCAGACTTTGTGGCTGCCGACCAGCCGCTGCCGTCGGAACTGGACGACATGATCCGGAACAGCTATTCCCAGCCGCAGGACGATGCCCCCTATACGCCGGCGTATGACATGGACATTGACATTCCCCTTCCGGACAGCGAACCGGACAACGCCGCGATCGTATCACCGGATGAACTGCTGCAGGACCCGCCGGAACTGGCTGAGCCTGCCGCAGAAACAGAGAACCCGTCAGAACCGGCTGCTCCGGCAGCTCCGACGGTTCCGGCACGTCCCTACCAGATCCCCAGCATCGACTTTTTGCAGAACGGTGTCAGCCGTGCCGGCGACCCTGCGGTAGATCAGGAGATGAAAGAAAAAGCGGGCATTCTGGTGGACACGCTGAAAAGCTTTGGCGTGACTGTCCGCATTACCGGTATTTTCCGCGGTCCTTCCGTCACGCGGTATGAGATACAGCCTGCCGCCGGCATCAAGGTTTCCAAGATCACCGGACTGGCAGATGACATTGCCCTGTCGCTGGCGGCACAGGGTGTCCGCATCGAAGCCCCCATTCCGGGGAAGCCGGCGATCGGCATCGAAGTCCCCAACAGCCACAAGGACACCGTTTCCCTGCGGGAGATTCTGGAGAGCGACAGCTTCCGCAGTTCCAAGAGCAAGCTGGCGTTTGCCGTGGGGCGGGACATCGCCGGCAACGCCGTCATCGGCGACATTGCACGGCTGCCCCATATGATCATCGCCGGAGCCACCGGTTCCGGTAAGTCGGTCTGCACCAACTCCATTATCATGAGTATCCTGTACCATGCCACACCGGAGGAAGTCAAGCTGATCCTGATCGACCCGAAGATCGTCGAATTCACCGTCTATGAGGGCATTCCCCACCTGCTGATCCCAGTGGTCACCGACCCGAAAAAGGCTGCCGGTGCGTTGAACTGGGCAGTGCAGGAGATGCAGCGGCGGTATAACCTGTTCGCCGAAAACAGCGTCCGCGATCTGGGCGACTACAACGCCGCGGCTGCCCAGCCGAACAGTCCGCTGGAGCCTATGCCCCAGATCGTAGTCATTATCGACGAGCTTGCCGACCTGATGATGACCACGTCCAAGGAAGTGGAAGATGCGATCTGCCGTCTGGCACAGAAAGCCCGTGCGGCAGGCATGCACCTCATCATTGCGACACAGCGGCCTACCACGGACATCATCACCGGACTTATCAAGGCAAATATCCCCAGCCGTATCGCCCTGTCTGTCATGTCGCAGGTGGACTCCCGCACCATTCTGGACACCGGCGGTGCGGAAAAGCTGCTGGGACACGGCGATATGCTGTACCTGCCCAACGGCAAGATCAAGCCGGTGCGTGTACAGGGCTGTTTCACCTCCACCAAGGAGATCGAAAAGGTGGTGGACTTTATCAAGTCCCAGACCCAGAGCGAATACAGCAACGAGATCATGGAGCAGGTAGAACAGAACATTCCCGTCACCAAGGCAGAGGGAAAGGCAAAGGAACAGCGAAAAGATTCCGGCGAGCCGGAACCGGGCAGCGACGAGGACATTTTCGAACGTGCCATTGAAGTGGTCGTAGAAGCCGGACAAGCCTCCACCTCCTCCCTCCAGCGGCGGCTGAAGCTGGGCTATGCCCGTGCCGCACGCATCATGGACGAACTGGAGGAAAAGGGCATCATCGGCCCCTATGAGGGTGCCAAGCCCCGCAGAGTGCTGATGTCCAAGGAGCAGTTTGCCGAACGGAAAATGCGGCGGCTGCAATAAAAAACCACACCGTAATATTATATTGTAATTTTTAAAACTTTATAGATTAGGCTCCCTTGAAAAGGGAACTGGCAGCCGTAGGCTGACTGAGGGATTTTGCCGCGAAATCTGCAATTCAAGAAAAAGATTGCACCAGAATCCCTCCACCAGCTTCGCTGGTCCCCCTCGTACCGAGCGGTCCCCTCTGCCCTGCGGGCATCTCCCCACCCCGTGGGGAGCCACCCTTTTCAAGGGAGGCTTATTCCTATAGTTTTAGCTGTTACACCATTCTGTGTAAAAATTTTTCCTGATGTATTCGATTTCATAGCCTCCTTTTTCAAGAAAGCCGAAACGGAAAAACCTCATCTATAAGGAGCAAATACATGACCAATTTTCTCCCTGTCACCATGCAGGAACTTCTGGAAACCGGCGTATCCCAGCCGGATTTCGTCTATATTACCGGTGATGCCTACGTGGATCACCCCAGCTTCGGGGCAGCCATTATCACCCGCCTGTTACAGTCGCAGGGCTACAGCGTCGCCGTTCTCGCCCAGCCGGACTGGCACACAGTAAAAGACTTCACCCGATTCGGCAAGCCCAGACTGGCGTTTCTGGTGACCGGCGGCAACATCGATTCCATGGTTGCCCACTACACTTCCGCCAAGCGGAAACGCAGCACTGACATGTACTCCCCCGGCGGCAGGGCCGGGCTTCGTCCCGACCGTGCCGTCATCACCTACTGCCGGAAAATTCGGGAGGCTTACCCTGATGCCGCCATTGCCATTGGCGGACTGGAAGCTTCTCTGCGGCGGTTCGCCCACTATGACTACTGGGACGACACCGTCCGCCCGTCCATTCTGGCAGACAGCGGAGCAGATCTGCTGATGTACGGCATGGGGGAACACCAGATCACCGAACTGGCACAGCTGCTGGCAGAGGGCGTGCCCATACAGGAGATCACGGACATTCGCGGCACCTGTTATCTCACTTCGCCGGAAAACACCCCGTGGGGCGGCGTGCAGTGTCCGGATTATGCACAGGTCTGCCGCGACAAAAAGGCATACGCCAAGGCAACCCGCCAGCAGTACGACCAGCAGGACGAGATCACCGGAAAGACCGTGCTCCAGCGGCACGGGGACAAGATGCTGGTGCAGAACCCGCCGGCAGTCAGCCTGACACAGGAAGAACTGGACGCAGTATACCGGCTGCCCTATCAGCGGAAGCCCCACCCCATGTACGATGCACAGGGCGGCGTGCCGGGCATTGAGGAGGTACAGTTTTCCATTGCCCACAACCGCGGTTGCTTCGGCTACTGCAACTTCTGCTCCATTGCCCTGCATCAGGGTCGCCGCATCACCTGCCGCAGCGAGGAGTCCATTCTGGAAGAAGCGAAAAAGATCACGGAAATGCCCAACTTCAAGGGCTATATCCATGACGTCGGCGGCCCGACGGCAAACTTCCGGCTGCCCTCCTGCAAAAAGCAGGCGAAATCCGGCATGTGCGTCGGGAAAAAGTGTCTTGCTCCGGAACCCTGCAAGGCGTTGCAGGTGGATCACAGCGAGTATCTCCGCATTCTCCGGAAGCTGCGGAAACTCCCCAAGGTGAAGCGGGTGTTTATCCGTTCCGGTATCCGGTTCGACTATGTGATGGCGGACAAGGACGACACCTTCTTCAAGGAACTGGTGGCAGAGCACGTCAGCGGGCAGCTGAAAGTGGCTCCGGAGCATGTGAGCAACGTAGTGCTGGACAAAATGGGCAAGCCCCATATCGAGTGCTACGAAGCGTTCCAGAAGCGGTTCTATGAGATCACCAAGAGCCTCGGCAAGAAACAGTATCTGGTGCCCTATCTCATGTCCTCTCACCCCGGCAGCACTCTGCAGGAAGCCGTAAAGCTTTCCCTGTTCCTGCGGGACAACGGCATGCATCCGGAACAGGTACAGGACTTCTACCCCACGCCGGGGACGATCTCCACCTGCATGTATTACACGGAACTGGACCCCTACACCATGGAGCCGGTCTATGTGCCGAAAACGCCGAAAGAAAAAGCCATGCAGCGGGCTTTGCTGCAATATTACCTGCCCCAGAACCGCCAGCTGGTGCTGTCTGCACTGAAGCAGGCGGGGCGGCAGGATCTCATCGGCACCAAGCCGAACTGTCTGGTGGCTCCGGAACAAAGATCCGACAGCCAACGCAGCCATGCCGACAAAAACCGGAATTCCCACACCAAAGGAGGCGTATCCCCACGAAAACCAAAGCATTCTTCCAAAAAATCGCGGCGATCCTGACTGCGGCAGCCCTGCCACTGCTGGGCGGCTGTTCGCTGGACGATGCCGAACAATATCTCACCGACACCATACAGCAGGCGTTCGGCGGTGAGGAAGCCGAAACCGGCGGCGGCTCTGCCACCGGAAGCTGTACCGTCCACTTTCTGGACGTGGGACAGGGCGACAGCGAACTGATCGTCACCGACACCACCGCTGTGCTCATCGATGCCGGCGAACAGAGTGCCGCGGACGACATTCTCGCCGACTTACAGCAGTACGGCATCACCAAGCTGGACTGGATCATCGGCACCCACCCCCACGCCGACCACATCGGCGGGTTCCCGACGATTTTAAACTACGCAGCACAGAACAGTGACCTGACGATCTGCAACGCCATGAGCCCCCAGCTGCCGGACAGCATGGTGCCGACCACCCGTACATACGAAAAGTTTCTGGACGGCATCGAAGCCAACGGACTGATCCTGACACCTGCCACCTCCATGACCATTGACATGGGAACGGCTTCGCTGGAGATCATACCTTCTCCCGCCGAGGACTACAGTTCTCTGAACGACTATTCCATCTGTGCCTATCTCACCTGCGGGGACACCAGCTTTTTCTTCACCGGTGACGCGTCCAAGCCGGAGGAAAAAGACCTGCTGGAAAAAGGCGAACTGGACGGCATACAGGCGGATGTGCTGAAAGTGGGACACCACGGCAGCCGTGAATCCTCCACAGATGCATTTCTGGCACAGTTACAGCCCAGCTATGCGGTGATCTCCTGCGGAACAGGCAACAGCTACGGACACCCCCACAGCGAGGCGGTATCCCGCTTGCAGCAATACTGCGGCGAACAGATCTGGCGGACAGACGAAAGCGGCACGGTGACCATTTCGTCCGACGGCTCCAATCTCACCGTGACAACCGAAAAGTGAGGTGCTTCTGATGTGGATCATTGACCGGTTCGAAGAAACCATTGCCGTGATCGAAACCGACGACGGCATGACAGAGATCCCCCGCAGCCAGATCCTGGGCGATGCCAGAGAGGGCGACATTCTCCGGCAGAATCCGGACGGCAGCTATCAGACCGACACCGCCGCCACACAGGCACGGCGGGAAAAACTTGCCGCACGGACACGGCGGCTCATGGGAAAATAACGGGTGGAACAACAGGTGAATCAACTATGAAAATCGTAATTATTGGGAACGGCAAGATCGGCAGCAATCTGGCTGCCCTGCTGGTGCAGGAGGGACACGACATCACCGTGGTAGACTGTGATGAAACCCACTTGCGAAAGAGCCAGAATACACTGGACGTTATGTGCATCGAGGGCAACGGGGCAACGGCGGAAACCCAGCTGGAAGCCGGAGCAGACAAAGCCACCCTGCTCATCGCGGCAACGCCCTATGACGAAGTGAATGTTCTCTGCTGCCTGATCGGCAAGCGGCTGGGCACGAAAAAGACCATTTCCCGCGTGCGTATGCCGGAGTATTACCAGCAGATGCACCTGATTCGGGAAGATCTGGGGCTGTCGATGGTCATCAATCCGGAACTTTCCACCGCAGACGAGATCATGCGGGTACTGGTGTTCCCCTCCGCGGCAAAGGTGGAGGTCTTTGGCAAGGGCAAGCTGGAGCTGGTGGAATACCGGCTGCCGGACTTCCCGTGGCTGGAAAACATCACGCTGGTGGAACTCTACAAAAAGATCAAGACGAAATTCCTCATCTGTGCCGTACAGCGGGACGAGAAAGTGTTTATCCCCTCCGGCGACTTCGCTCTGCAGGAGGGCGACCGCATTCACGTGGCGGCTTCGCACCGGAACATTGAACGGTTCTTCCGTGCCAGCGGCTTCATGAAGGACAAGGTGCGTACCGTCATGATCGTAGGCGGCGGCAGAGTGGGCTATTACCTGTCGAAGCAGCTGCTGGCGGTGGGTATGAAAGTCAAGCTGATCGAAAAAGATCGGGAACGCTGTGAAAAGCTGTCTGACCTGCTCCCCAAGGCCATCGTCATCTGCGGCGACGGCACCGATCAGGATCTGCTGATCGAGGAGGGCGTACTGGAAGTGGACGGCTTTGTGGCTCTGACCGGCATCGACGAGGAGAATATGATTATCTCCCTGTTCGCCAAGGACAGCACCAACGCCAAGGTAGTCACAAAAGTCAGTCGGGAAAACTACATCGACCTGTCCTCCGAACTGGGGCTGGACTGCGTGGTTTCCCCCAAGTCCCTGACCATGGGCAACGTGCTGAGTTACGTGCGTTCGCTGGAGAGCACCGCCGGCAGCGAGATCGAATCCCTGTATCATCTGGTAGGCGATCAGGTGGAGGCGATCGAGTTCCGCGTCAAGGAACGGATCCCCGATCTGGTAGGCGTACCGCTGAAAGACGTGCAGCTGAAAAAGAATATCCTGATCTGTGCCATTATCCGGAAGCGGGAGATCATCATTCCGGACGGCAGTGCTGTCATCGAACTGGGGGATTCCGTGGTGATCGTTTCCAAGGAACACCACTTCTCCAGCATGAAAGACATTCTGGACTAGGCGGTGAACGAGTATGAATAAAGGCATTGTATTCCACTATCTGTCCAAGGCACTGCTGCTCTCCTCAGCACTGTTTCTGGTGCCGGCTCTGGTGAGTCTGTACTATCGGGAATATTTCTTCATGCTGATCTTTCTGGGCGTAGGCGGCGGCATGGCTCTGGCATCGCTGCCGGGGGTGTTCTACCGTCCCAGACACAAGTACATGTTTGCACGGGAAGGCATGGTCATTGCTGCCCTGATGTGGATCATTTTTTCCGCAGTGGGAGCACTGCCCTTTTATTGCAGCGGCAGCATTCCCCACTACATAGACGCTCTTTTCGAAAGCGTATCCGGCTTCACCACCACCGGTTCTTCCATTCTGACTGATATAGAGGCTCTGCCGCGGGGGATCCTGTTCTGGCGAAGCTTCACCCACTGGGTCGGCGGCATGGGCGTACTGGTGCTTGCCATTGCCATTCTCCCCTCCTCGGGGAATGCCCTGTATCTGATGCAGGCAGAATGCCCCGGTCCGCAGGTAGGCAAGCTGGTGCCCAAGGGCAAAAACTCCGCCCTGTACCTGTACCTCATCTACGGAGCCCTGACATTTATCACCATTGTGCTGCTGTTCACCGGCGGCATGCCCCTGTTTGACAGCGTATGCCACGGCATGGGCATTGCGGGGACCGGCGGCTTCGGCATCAAGAACGACGGATTGTCCTATTACAACTCTCCCTATCTGGATGGCGTGGTGACAGTGACCATGCTTCTGTTCGGGGTGAACTTCACCCTGTACTACTACATGCTGATACGGCGGTTTCGGGAAGTGCGGAAGAACACGGAACTGCGGGTATATTTCAGCATTGTTGCCATTTCGACCGCACTCATTATGCTGAATATCCGCCCCGTTTACCACAGCGTGGGAAAGTGCTTCCGCTATGCTGTTTTTCAGGTGGCTTCCATTATCACCTCCACCGGCTTCGCCACGGCAGACTATAACCAGTGGCCGCTGTTCTCCCAGATGCTGCTGATCCTGCTGATGCTTATCGGTGCCTGCGGCGGCTCTACCGGCGGCGGGTTCAAGGTGCAGCGGTGTGTGATCCTCTGGAAAAGCGGCTCTGCTGCCATGCGGAAAATGGTGCACCCCAACTCCGTGAACCAAGTCAAATCCGACAACAAAATTCTCCGTCCGGAGGCACTCCACCATGTGTGGAGTTACCTCATTCTGTATCTGGGTGTGCTGCTGGCTTCGTTCCTGCTGCTGTCGCTGGACGACATGGACTTCGGCACGGCAATTTCTGCCGTCATCACCTGCACCAACAACATCGGCCCGGGCATCAACAGCGTAGGCCCCATGGAGAATTTCTCGTTCCTGTCGGACTTTTCCAAGGCGGTGCTGTCCGCGGACATGCTGCTGGGACGGCTGGAGATCTTCCCCATTCTGGTACTGCTGGCTCCGTCGGTGTGGAGAAAGAGTTTTTGACGAAAAGAAAACCATGAAGCAAAAAAATCTCCCCACCCCGCGGGGAGTCACCCCTTTCAGGGAAGGCTTTACTTAGGCTCCCCTGAAAGGGCACCCGTAGGGCGTGCCTTGTGCTGAGCTGGCAGTGCGTAGCACTGACTGAGGGGTTTCCACTTATGCCAAAAACATCATAAAAAGATTTTACGAAAAAACCCCTCCACCGTCTAACGACGGTCCCCCTCCCCTTTCAGGGGAGGCTTATTTCAGGCTCCCTTGAAAAGGGAGCTGGCAGCCGCAGGCTGACTGAGGGATTTTTCGTGAAACCTGATACATCAAGGAAAAGATTTTACATGAGCACCCCTCCACCAGCTTCGCTGGTCCCCCTCCCCTTTCAGGGGAGGCTATCATGAAAGTTGATTTTCATGGCTGCCTGTGATTTTCCCTTGCATTTTTCAGCACGATGTGCTATACTATCCATAAGCGTGCAGCAGCTGCTGTATCTGCTTACATGAAATGCATCAAACAAAGTGAGGTAATATGGAAACAGACCATTTATGCATCGGCGGCGGACCGGCAGGTGTCTTTGCGGCACTGACCGCCGCCGAACACGGCAAACGCTGTATCATTCTGGAACACAACAAACAGCTGGGACGCAAGCTTCGCATCACCGGCAAAGGTCGCTGCAATCTCACCAACAACTGTGACCGCGACACCCTGATGGCAAATATCCCTGCCAACGGGAAATTCCTGTACAGTGCGTTTTCCCGCTGCACCCCGCAGGACGTCATGGCTTATTTCGAAAAGCTGGGCGTTCCGCTGAAAACCGAACGGGGCAATCGGGTATTTCCCGTCAGCGACCGTGCGGAGGACATCGTACAGGCTCTGCAAAAGGCAGTGCGTCTGGCGGGAATCCCCGTGGTGCACGGCGACGCGGCAGAACTGCTGCTGGAAAACGGCAGATGTACCGGTGTCCGCACCGCAGACGGCAGAGAATATCGGGCAGGGACGACACTGCTCGCCACCGGCGGCATGTCCTACCCCAAGACTGGTTCTGACGGCTCAGGCTATCGTCTGGCAGAAACAGCCGGTCACACCATTGTGCCGCCAATGCCCTCCCTGATCCCGCTGGTCACACAGGAAACATGGTGTCAGGAAGCCATGGGGCTTTCCCTGCGGAACGTGATCCTGCGGCTGTATCGGGGAAACAAGTGCATCTTTGAGGAACTGGGCGAAATGCTGTTCACCCACTTCGGCGTATCCGGTCCGCTGGTACTCAGTGCCAGTGCCCTGATGCGAAAGGGCAGCCCACAGGACTACCGGCTGGAGATCGACCTGAAATCCGGTCTGACTCCGGAACAGCTGGACAAACGGATCCAGCGGGATCTTGCCGACAGTCCCAACCGCGACCTCGGCAACATTCTCCACGCCCTGCTGCCGGCAAAGCTGATCTTGCCGGTGCTGCGGCTGGCGGGGATCTCGCCGGACACCAAAGCCAACGCCCTCACCAAGGCACAGCGGCTGCATCTGGGCAGCTGCATCAAGACGGTTCCCCTGCATGTGCGGGCATTCCGTCCCATTGAAGAAGCCATTGTCACCCGCGGCGGCGTTTCTGTCAAAGAAGTCGATGCCCGCACCATGGCTTCCAGGTGCTGTGAGGGGCTGTATTTCGCCGGAGAGATTCTCGATCTGGACGGATACACCGGCGGTTTCAACTTACAAATTGCCTTTGCAACTGCCTATAGTGCCGGTCTGGCAATGGCAGAACAGGCATGATAATTTCTATGATACATAAAGGAGTTTGTCATTTTTATGAAAAAGATCAACATCGCCATTGACGGGCCTGCGGGAGCCGGCAAAAGCAGTATTGCCAGAGAAGTGGCATCACAGCTGGGATTTGTCTACGTGGACACCGGTGCACTGTATCGTGCGATCGCCCTGTTCTCCACCGAGTACCCGACGAAAAAGGACTTTCTGAAGCATCTGGAGGACGACTGTCATCTGGAACTGAAATACTTCGGCGGCACCCAGTGCATCTTCCTCAACGGCGAAAATGTGACCGAAAGCATTCGCACACCGGAGGTTTCCATGAAAGCTTCCGAGGTTTCTGCCCTGCCGGAAGTGCGGGAGTTCCTGCTGGAAACCCAGAAGGACATCGCACGGGAATACAACGTCATCATGGACGGACGGGACATCGGCACAGTCGTTCTGCCGGACGCAGACCTGAAGATCTATCTCACCGCTTCCGCAGAAGAACGTGCCAGCCGCCGGTATCTGGAAATGGAGGACAAGCCTGACAAGCCTACCTATGACCAGATTCTGGAGGACATCAAGCAGCGGGATTACAACGACATGCACCGTGCCGTTTCGCCCCTGCGGCAGGCAGATGATGCCGTACTGATCGACAGCACCACCATGGGCTTTCACGAAGTCTGCGAGGAGATCATGGATCTGATCGAACAGCGTCTGGACGTGGAATAATTTTTATTTCCAGCAGAATAATTTGTAAGCAAACATTGGTTTCCTCAAAATTAGCCTCCCCTGAAAGGGGAGGGGGACCAGCGAAGCTGGTGGAGGGGTTTCTCATATGAAATCTTTTGCATGTTGTTTCAAGCTTATATAAATTTCTCACTCAAGGAAACTATTTTATGCACACGTCCTACCCTTTGTTGCTGTTGAAAAAGGAGGTCATTTTTTGCCGTATCCCATTGTCTTTTTCTTTTACCGCATCGCCTATTATCTGGTGCGGATCGCATTTTTCTTTTACTACCGCATTTCTTTCGAGGGGCGGGAAAATGTCCCGAAGGGCACTGCTGTCATCTTCGCCTCCAACCACCGCAGCTATCTGGATCCGGTGCTGGTGGCAATGGCTGCCCCGCACCCGTTCAACTTTATCGCCAAGGAGCCCCTGTTCCGGAACCCCGTTTTCGGCGGTTTTATCCGGTTCATGGGAGCCTTTCCCACCGCAGATGCCAAGCACCCCGACTATGACATGCTCTCCGAAGCCACCAAACGGCTGGAAAAACGGCGGCATCTGACCATTTTTCCGGAAGGTACCCGCCACACCGACGGCAAGGTCGGCAGAGGAAAAAGCGGTGTCTGCGTACTGGCTGCCCGCAGCGGCAAGCCGGTAGTACCCATCGGGCTGGTCTTTGATTCCAACAACCTGCACTTCCGCAGCCGCATCTGTGTCCGCGTGGGCAAGCCCCTGTACGCCGCAGATTATGGGTTGAACGCCGACTCCACCCCCCACGAAATGCATGCCATGCGAAAAGACATCATGGACAGCATCAAATCTATGGTGGAGGAGAACCCGCCGTTCCCGATCCTTCACGATGTGCCGAAACACCGCACTTCGATCGAGATTGCTCAGGACAAAAAACGGGCGACTCTGGAACAGAAAAAACAGGCAGAACAAGCTGCCGACACTACGGAGGAATGATCGCGTATGGCTGAAATCACTGTGGCGGAATCCGCCGGCTTCTGCTTCGGCGTAGACCGTGCCGTCAAGCTTTGCTATCAGGCTCTGGAACAGCACCCCCATGTGGCAACGCTGGGGCCCATTATCCACAATCAGAACGTGGTGGACGATCTCACCCGCCGCGGAGCACGCATTGTGGACAGCATCGCAGATCTCCAGCCGGACGAATGCGTGGTGATCCGTTCCCACGGCGTCAGTGCTGCGGTCTATGACCAGCTGGAACAGGCTGGAAATCCCTATGTCGATGCCACCTGTCCCTTTGTGGCGAAGATCCACCGGATCGTGGAAGAACACACCCGAGCCGGCGATTTTATTCTGATCGCCGGAGATGCCAATCATCCGGAAGTTGCCGCAATTGTGGGGCATTGTAAAGGCAATTGCTTTGTTTTTGAAAGTGAAGAAGCGTTAAACAATTTTTTTCAAAAAAATTTAGTGAATTCTCGCAAAAGACTTGCAATTGTTGCACAAACAACGTATAATATATTAGTATGGGAAAAGTGTTTAGAAGCTCTTCCCAAGGACAACCCGAATATTATGGTTTACGATACAATCTGCCACGCCACACAGGTGCGGCAGTCCGACGCAGACAAACTCTCTCGCAAGTCAGATTTAATGATTATTGTGGGCGGCAGACACAGTTCCAACACCGTGAAGCTGTATCATGTCTGCAACAGAAACTGTAGGTCTTATCATATTGAGAATTCGGATGAGCTTTACACTTTAGACCTTGGTAACGCCGAGAAGATCGGCATTACCGCCGGCGCGTCCACACCGGCACATATCATTAAGGAGGTTCAACAAACTATGACTGAAATCATGGATAACAACGCCGTGGAGGAGGATATCAACTTCGCAGAAGCTCTGGATCAGTCCTTCAAAAAAATACATACGGGAGAGAAGGTAAAGGGTACCGTTTGCTCTGTCAACGATTCTGAAGCGATCGTCGATGTCGGCACCAAGCACACCGGTTATGTTCCTCGCAGCGAACTGACAGACGATGCATCCAAGAAGCCGTCTGACGTTGTCGCTGTCGGCGATGTTCTGGATCTGATCGTTACCAAGATCAACGATCAGGAAGGTATCGTTACCCTGTCCAAGAAGAAGGTCGACGAGATGAAGGGCTTTGAGGAGATCATCAAGGCCAAGGATGAGGAAGCTGTTCTGGAAGGCACTGTCAGTGCATCTGTCAAGGGCGGCGTTATCATCAACTATGCCGGCGTTCGCGTATTTATTCCGGCATCGCAGAGCGGCCTGCCGAGAGGTGCAGAGATGGATTCTCTGGTAAAGACCACCCAGCGTTTCGTCATTCTGGAAGTCAACGAACACCGCAGACGGGCTGTCGGCTCCATCAAGGCTGTTCTGAAGGCTGAAAAGGACGCTGCAAAGGAAGCTTTCTGGGAAACTGCCGAGGTCGGCAAGACCTACAAGGGCGAAGTCAAGTCCCTGACCAGCTACGGTGCATTCGTAGATCTGGGCGGCATCGACGGTATGGTTCATATCTCCGAGCTGTCCTGGAAGCGGATCAAGCACCCGAGCGAAGTTGTCAAGGTTGGCGACTACATCGAAGTATACATCAAGGATCTGGACAAGGAAAACAACCGCATCTCTCTGGGCTACAAGAAGCAGGAAGACAATCCGTGGGAGAAGTTCAAGGCAAACTACAAGGTTGGCGACGAGATCGATGCAACTATCGTTTCCATCACTCCGTTCGGTGCATTTGCACAGATCATTGACGGCGTAGACGGTCTGATCCACATTTCTCAGCTGGCTGACAAGCGTGTAGAAAATGTCAAGGACATCGTTTCCGTTGGTGACGTTGTACGGGTAAAGATCATTGACATCGACATCGAAAACAAGCGGATCTCTATCTCCATGCGTGCACTGCTGGAGGAGAACAACGACGCTGACTACGAGGACTAATTTCCCCGAACACGAAAGCGTAAGCTTGTAAAATAGAAGCGGCAGTATCGGTTTTGTGCCGGTACTGCCGCTTTTTGTTTTAAGGCAATACCGCCCTGATCGGTTTACGACCGGGGCGGTTTATTTTTCATTGGCGATCCAACGCCATGGCATGTTTTTCCAGTATTCTCCGGCATAGTCGATACCTACACGCACATCGGTACGCAGAGCCGGACGAAAGCCGTCATCTGCGATCCACAGTTCCGGACAGGTGAGAAAGCTGTCCCCGTTGAACTGTTTGTCCACCTGTAGATACTTGGTCAGCTTGGCTGGGCCGTTGTGGACGGCTCCGGCACGAAGCAGAACGCCCTGCGGCTGTTCCCGTTCGCCGGTGATCACATTCATCAGCCAGTGCATGCCGTAGCAAAGGTAGACGTAGATCACACCGCTTTCCCGATAGAGCAGTTCTGTGCGGGGCGTTCGTCCTTTGGAGGCGTGACACGCCAGATCTTCCTGCCCGCGGTAGGCTTCGGTTTCGGCAATGCGTTCCTGTAAAATCGTGCCGTCCGGCAGCCGCCGCATCAGCAGCTTCCCCACCAGATCGGGAGCGACCTCCAGACAGTCGCGGTGGTAGAAGGATTCCGTTAAACGAATAGGTGCCATGAGAAATACCTCCTTTTTGCGGCGAGTCAGCCCGTCGCCCAGCGGAAATGGCGACGGCAGACTTGCTCAAAGATAGCAAGCCGCCGCTGACCCTACGCCCGCGGCGAGTCGCCGCTGACCTTACGCCCCAATTTCAACTGTAAAAAGGGTAATGTTACGGCGGCGGCAGCCGCCTGTATGCCCCGCCGGGGGATTGCGGCGAGTCGCCGCTGACCTTACGCCCCAATTTCAAGTGTGAAAAGGGTAGCGTTACGGCGGACAAGCCGCCTGTTCGCCCCGCCGGGGGATTTTTGTTGGTCGAAAAATGTTATATACATTGCCGTACAGTACAAGTGAAACGCGAACTCTTTTCTTTTTTTGCTTCTTTTTTTCTTTTCAGTAAAGAAAAAAAGAAGCGTAACTCTTTGTGAAACCGGTTGGCTGCTGTAGCGAATACCCCTCAGTCAAGCCTACGGCTTGCCAGCTTCCCTAAAGGGGAGCCTTATATACAAGCTTGCAAAACGCCGTAAAAAATAAGGTTCACTGTCTGCACAGGAAAACGTCTGAATATCAACATTACCGATACAGGCAAGGGCAACAATCGGCGTTGGCAAGCCACAGGCGGACAGCGAGAGCAACGAGTGAATTCCGCCGGACGGTTTCGACATGGTAGCCCTAGAAAGTATACTTCGCGGGTGAACCCCTCCACCAGCTTGCAAAACGCCGTAAAAAATAAGGTTCACCGTCTGCACAGGAAAACACCTGAATACCAACATTACCGATACAGGCAAGGACAACCACCGGCGTTGGCAAGCCACAGGCGGACAGCGAGAGCAACGAGCGAATTCCGCCGGACGATTTCGACACGGCAGCCCTAGAAAGTATACTTCGCGGATGAACCCCTCCACCAGCTTGCAAACGCCGTAAAAAATAAGGTTCACCGTCTGCACAGGAAAACGTCTGAATATCAACATTGCAAATACAGGCAAGGGCAACTATCGGCGTTGGCAAGCCACAGGCGGACAGCGAGAGCAACGAGCGAATTCCGCCGGACGGTTTCGACACGGCAGCCCTAGAAGTTATACTTCGTGGGTAAACCCCTCCACCAGCTTGCAAAACGCCGTAAAAAATAAGGTTCACCGTCTGCACAAGAAAACACCTGAATATCAACATTACCGATACAGGCAAGGGCAACCACCGGCGTTGGCAAGCCACAGGCGGACAGCGAGTGTAACGAGCGAATTTCGCCGGACGGTTTCGACACGGCAGCCCTAGAAAGTATACTTCGCGGGTGAACCCCTCCACCAGCTTGCAAACGCCATACAAAATAAAGTTACCCATTTATACTGGAAAACACCTGAATATCAACATTACCGATACAGGCAAAGGCAACCACCGGCGTTGGCAAGCCACAGGCGGACAGCGAGGGAAACGAGCGAATTCCGCCGGACGGTTTCGACACGGCAGCCCTAGAAGTTCCCGCGGAGCGATGTGGACATCGCCCCCTACGCATTCCCAAAAACAAAGCTAGCCACAGTCTGCCCGCAAATTTCCTGTCCGGCTATTCCGCTATCTCTGCTCCGGCTTCACATACAATGTATGCTGATTGGTGAAGATCACCATGCCCGGCTTGGCTCCGGCAGGCTTTTTCACATACCGCACGGCACAGTAATCCACCGGCACCTGTGCCGAATCCCGTGCCTTGCTGTGATATGCCGCCAGCTGTGCCGCTTCCTCCAGCACCTGCTGCGAAGGCTCTCTGCCGCCGGTTTCCAGAATCACGTGTGAACCGGGGATATTCTGGGTGTGCAGCCAGATGTCGTTCTTGTTTGCCGTTTTCAGGGTCAGCTGGTCGTTCTGGCGATTGTTCCGCCCCACCAGAATCCGTGTGCCGTCCGAAGCGGTAAACTCCATCGGCGGCAGAGATTTCGGCGGCTTGCCCTTTCGCCGCAGCAGCCGGAGATAGCCCTGTTCTGCCAGTTCCGCCCGCAGCTGTTCCAGATCGTTTTCCGTTTCCGCACGGCTCAGAGCATCCAGCACGCTGTCCAGATACGTCAGTTCTTCCCTGCCCTTGGCGATCTGCTCCGTGAGAATTTTCTCCGCCGTGCAGGCTTTCTTATACGCCTGATAGTACTTCTGGGCGTTCTGGGGCGGTGTCAGGCGAGCGTCCAGTGCAATGTGCACCGTCGGGCAGTCCGGCTCGTAGAAGTCCTCCAGAACCGCCTCTGTATCGCCCTTGTGCAGCCGGTAGAGGTTGGCGGAGATCAGATCCGCTTTCCGGCGGTCTGTGTCCTTTTCCCCGCAGGCTTCCAGTTCTTCAGACTGGGAAACGATTCGCCGCTGGATTCGCTCCGTTGCGTGGAGCAGCAGGTGGAACAGGTCGTTCGCCCGCTGTTTCAGCCGTGCCATGTGGTCGCGGCTGGCGAAGAATTCGTCCAGCAGAGCACAGGCAGAGGGCATAACTTTTGTCACCATCAGTGTGCCGTACTGGTGCAGCGGCAGGAACGAGAAATCCTTCGGCTGTCCCTCGCGTGTGCTGACAATGGTATAGACTGCCTCGCCCTGTTCCAGAATCTCCCGCGTTCTGCCAATGGTGTAACAGAGCCGGTCTTTCTGGTCATCGGTGAGGGATTCCGCCCGACAGGGCTGCCCCTTTCCGGTATAGTATGCCCATTCCCGCACCAGAACCGGCGAAACGCCCTCAAAAGTTTGCAGCAGAGCCTTGGAAAGTTCTCCCGTTCTGGTGGACAGCACCGCCAGCATCTGTTCCGGTACCGCCTGTAAAAAATTCAGCCGTTCATCCCGCGGCGGCATCTCATAGGGCAGCCCCGGCAGCACCAGCCGCTTGCTGGACATGGTGGCATCGACACGTTTCATGCTGTCGATGACCTTTCCGGTTTCGTCAATGAGGATCAGGTTGGAATACCGCCCCATGATCTCGATCGCGAGAGTCAGCTGCACAATATCACCCAGTTCGTTGACGCAGGAGAAGTCGAAGTACAGCACCCGTTCCAGTCCGTCCTGCCGAATTGCCAGCAGCTTGCCGTTTCCCAGCCGTTTCCGCAGGAGCATGCAGAACATAGGCGGAGCCTTGGGGTTTTCCACAGCCACCTGTGTGAGGTGCACCCTTGCACGGTCTGCCGCACAGGAAAACAGCACCTTTGCCCCGCCGGTACGCCCGCGGAAAGCGACAAGCAGTTCTTCCCGTGTCGGCTGGTGGATTTTTTCAATACGGGAATCCAGCAGCGGCAGCAGTTCCTGCCGCACCGCGTGTAAATATGCACCATCTAATGCCATGTTTGATTCGTCCTTTCTTACGGCGGGCGGCGAGTCGCCGCTGACCTTACGCCCCGATTTCAAGTGTGAAACGGGTAGTGTTACGTCGGCAGCAGCCGCCTGTTTGCCCCGCCGGGGGATTGCGGCGAGTCGCCGCTGACCTTACGCCCCAATTTCAAGTGTGAAACGGGTAGTGTTACGGCGGGCAAGCCGCCTGTTTGCCCCGCCGGGGGATTTTTGTTGGTAAAAAATTGTAGCAAGAACTACAGAAATTAGCCTCCCCTGAAAGGGGTGACTCCCCACGGGGTGGGGAGATGCCCGCAGGGCAGAGGGGACCGCTCAGTACGAGGGGGACCGCCGTTAGGCGGTGGAGGGGTTCTTCCGTAAAATCTTTTACACGCTGTGTAATTCGATGAAACCGGATAAACGCAGAAACAAAAAATGCCGGAAAGCACGAAAATCGTCGTCAAATTTTCGGCATTTACGGACAAACAATGCCCACTCCCTATCACATCACCTGCTCCGTTTCCACCGCCCGATACTGCAAGATCTCGAAAGAGATCTGCGTAGACAGGCTTTCCAGCTGTTCCAGTCGGGCGTGTTCCTCCCGTCCGGTCTTATAGTAATACGGTGTCATCTGAAACAGATTCTGAATATCTGCCGGATCGTCCAGCTTCAGCCAGCTGTCCACATACTCCGCCTGTATCAGTTCAAAGCCGTCCAGTGCATAGTCCCGCACTGCGTTGGGATAGGGCACATCGTAGATCGCTTCTTTCAGCCCCCACAGATGCTGCTGCCCCGGAATCACCATCAGCATAGTGCCGCCCTTATGGAGCACACGGTGGTACTCCTCGCCGCAGTAGGGGGCAAAAATCGTCATCAGCATATCACAGCACCGGTCTGCCACCGGCAAGTGATACACGCTCCCCACCGCGAAATGGGCATTCGGGCAGCGTTTCGCCGCCGCATCTGCCGCACTCTTGGAAATATCCACGCCGTAGGTTTCCATTTGCAGATCCGCCTGTGCCAGTGCTTTCGAAACGCCCTCGGTATAATAGCCCTCGCCGCAGCCCGCATCTAACAGCACGCCGCCGGCTCTGCCGTACCGCACTGCCGCCTGTTCCAGAGCCTGTAACAGCAGAGCGTAATGCCCCGCGTCCAGAAAATTCTTGCGGGCACGCATCATCACGGCGTTGTCCCCCGGATTCTTGGCGTGCTTCCGGTTCACCGGCAGCAGATTCACATAGCCGCTTTTCGCCATATCGAAGTTATGTCCCTGTGCACAGCTCCACGATTTCCCGCGGTGCTGCATAAACGAACCGCATACCGGACACTTCCAAACACTCATGCTTTTTCCACTCCCCTGCAAAACTCAGCCGGATTTCTGCCGGCGTTCTCTGTCACCTGTGCCACGGGCAACGCCTTTCGGATCTGTTCCGCCAGAATGCCGGCGGCAAAGCGTTCCGTGCCGTAGTGCCCGCAATCGAACAGAGCGATGCCGGCAAACTCTGCCGCATACCACCGGTCGTGCTTGATGTCGCCGGTAATCAGAGCGTCACAGCCCTTTGCCGCAGCCAGTTCCAGCATGGACGCAGCCGAGCCGGAACAGTAGGCAATTTTCCGAATGGAACGCTCTGCGGCGGAATACCGCACTTCCCCGAATGCCGTTTGCAGCGTCTGTGCCAGCGTTTGCGGTGTCCATGTGCGGGCACTGGTGTCGATCCACCCGAAGCCTCTGCCGTCCGTCCACGACGGCTCCAGCACTTCCTGTGTACCCTGGAGAGCCAGCGGCTTTTCCAAAAGGGTATGTGCAAAGGTGTTCAGCCCCAGCGGTGCCATGTCCAGCGGCGTGTGCACACAGATCGCTGCAATGCCGTGAGCCGCCAGCTGGTAGACCGGACTGTCCGGCGGCAGCGTTTTCAGCGGCGAAAAAATCACAGGGTGATGTGCCACCACCAGCTGCACCTGTTCCGCCACCGCCTGTGCCACAATGGCTTCGGAAATATCCAGCGTGGTGAGAATGCGGTCGGCAGGCTGTGCCATACCGCCCACCAGCAAGCCGGAGTTGTCCCACGATTCCTGCGAGGCAAACGGTGCGAATGCGTCAATGGCTTCATATACTTCTTTTACAGTCAGCATGTGATCTCTCCTTTTCTGTCTATGCCGAACAGACTCTTATGGCAATACCGCACAAAGATTGTGCGACAGATGCGTCGTCAAATTTTTCGTCAGATGAAACAAAAAGCGGAGTGAATACTGGATGTATTCACGAGCATTTTTGTGAAATATGACGGTAAATTTGCAAGCAGATGGCGTACAAAGTCGCCAGACGCTCTTTGTGTGGTATTGCCTTATAGTTTCTCCTGAATTGCCTGTGCCAGTGCCGCCCAGTCTGCGGCTTCTGCACGCCCTGCCTGTTCCAGCTGCTGTGCCAGTTTCTGAAAACGCTGCTGCTTCCAGCCGGCATAGCGGCGGACGGATTCCGACTGCCAGTCCACGCAGCCGATCTCCTGTTCCAGCGGCGACAGGGTACGGACAGTTCCCGTGTGACGGGCACTCAATATCACGTAGAATTTTTTGCCCTCCTGCACCACCTGTTCCGACCAGCCGAACCCCTGCTGTGCCAGCCAGAGCCGCAGGTCGGGAATCTTGGTCATGGGCTGAAGGATCAGGTGCACCTGCCGCCGCCACGGACAGTTTTCCAGAATGTGCACAATGGTTTCGCCGCCCATGCCGGCGATCACCACATCGGTAATGCCTGCCGGCTGCACCTGTTCCAAGCCGTCGCAGAGGAACAGTTCCGCCTGTTCCAGCACACCGGCTTCTGTGAGTGTCCGTCTTGCCGCCTCCAGCGGTCCGGCGTGAATATCGGTGGCGACAGCACGGGTGCAGCGTCCGCTTTGCAGCAGTTCCGCCGGCAGATAGGCGTGATCGGTGCCTACATCGCAGACAACTCCCGCCGGTGTCACCTGTGCCGCACATGCGGCAAGCCGTTTCGTCAGCATGGTTCGTATCCTCCATTTCATTATGCAAGAGATTTCAGAAAACCCCTCCACCAGCTTTGCTTGTTCCCTCCCCTTTCAGGGGAGGCTTATTCTACTAGGCTCCCTTTTGGTGTATAGGCTCCCTTGAAAAGGGAGCTGGCAGCCGCAGGCTGACTGAGGGGTTATCTCGTAAGCCTCTTACACCAAGCAAAAGATTCCACGAAAACCCCTCCACCAGCTTCAGCTGTTACACTGCCCCAAAAACAAAAATTGCCCCACCGGAGAACCACCATTGCTGCGGCAGAGTCACACGGGGAGCAATTTCATAAAACCAATTTACTGTGCATCGCCGGCTGCGATCTGCTTGTTCAGTTCTTCCAGCAGTTCGTCCGTATCGATACCATGCACCATGCAGGCTTCTTCTACAGTTTCTCCGCGAGAAGCCGGACAGCCCAGACAATGCATGCCGATTGCCATAAACAGCGGAGCTGTCTGCGGTGCAATATCCAAAATATCACCGATGATGGTTTCTTTTGTAATCGTTACCATAGTCTTACACCTCCTGTCTGTATATCATACGGCAAAGTGCCGCAGTCCTGCACGAAAAGGAAGCCTTTTTTCAAGAGTTCCCTGCCGTGACAATCCATAGCGTTCCCTTTCCGGAAAGCACTATACAGACAAAAAGAAAAAGTCGTTTCTTATGGCAATACCGCACAAAGATTGTGCGATAGATGCGTCGTCAAATTTTTCGTCAGATGAAACAAAAAGCGGAGTGAATACTTGA
>ERZ506982.219-NODE-219-length-31477-cov-8.34912_pt1 | contig 31477 bp, 25 predicted proteins | sample MGYA00512886_ERZ506982 | MGnify/ENA metagenome assembly ERZ506982 | reverse complement strand
CAAAGAAAGGTTCTCCTTACGCTTGGGATTCTTCTACGATTGCCGACATCATGGACCGCTGGCGTGAATACCTGGGGCACACAGTTAATTTCAAAACCCGTAAAAAATCCTACAAGAGTAAAAAGACCTTGCACAATCCTGAAAGCGAATGGAAGATTTTTGAGAATACCCACGAAGCCATCTGGACGGAGGCGATTGCCGATGCAGCAAGGCTCGCAAGGCAATCGCGGCGCCGCCCTACAAAGATGGGAGAAATGGGAATGTTCTCCGGCATGATGTTCTGTGCCGATTGCGGCTCCATCATGTACCAATGCAGGGCAACCAATTTCCGGCGCGATCAGGAATATTACCTGTGTTCCGGCTATCGGAAAAGCCGTGATGTATGTGGGCAGACACATTCTATCCGAACTGTTATCCTGGAAGAATTAGTTCTGCAAAATCTGCGCGAGATTGTTTCCTTCGCATCACAGCGCAAAGACGATTTTGTGAAGATGGTCATGGATGCGGATATGCGCCAGCGTAACCGAGGTTTGGCAAAACGGCAGAAAACATTGGTCGATGCCGAAAAGCGGATCGCAGAACTGGATACCATCTTCAAGCGTCTTTATGAAGATACCATTTCTGGAAAACTTTCTGACGAGCGTTTTCAAAAGCTCTCCGTCGGCTACGAGCAAGAGCAGCATCAGCTTCAAGAGGTAGCGGCTACCCTTCGTGGTGAAATCGAGGCGGAGGAACGCAAAAGCGCCAATGTGGAAAGGTTTCTCTCCGTTGTCGAACGGTATACGGAAATTCCCGAATTGACTCCGTGTATCTTGCATGAGTTTATCGAGAAGATTGTTGTCCATGCTGCCAGCGATCCGAAGGGCAAGAACCGTACCCAGGAAATTGACATCTACTATAAGGGCATTGGGGCCCTGGAAGTATCCAAAGTCACTTCATCAAGGCAAGAATGAGAAAAACGGCATAGCCGAAGCTATACCGTTTCTCTCTTGCCCCACGATGTTTTCTTATCGGGAGGCACCTTTGTGTCTGCCCTTTTTCATTGTTGAATTTAAAAAGAGAATCTTCTATTTTTTATTCAATTATGGTATTATTGTCTAGTAGTATGTAAAAGGAGACGTCGAATGAGTAAGAAAAGAGTTTATGCGGCTATCGAAATTGCTGATCAAGAGATTCGTCTTATCGTTTTAGAGATATTTGAAGCTCGTTACAACGTTTTAAGAACAGAGCGAGTTGCTTGTTCAGGTGTAGATAAAAAACAAAAGATTGTCGATGAAAGTGCTATTGTTACAGCCATTCGTCAAGCTATAACGAATGCACAGGCAGCTTTAGGATACCGAATTGAGCGCGTATTGTTGGCTGTTCCTAGTGTAAATGTTATGCGTAGCTCACAAAAGGTACGCGTACAGATTGAAGATGGTACAAAGAATATTCGTTTGTTCCATATTCAGCAGGGCTATAAAAATGCCATTCAAAAACGATTGAATGAAGATGTAGAATTTGTCAATGCCAATAAGGTGACTTATGAAGTGAATGGAAATGTAAGTCAAAAGCTTCCATTAAATCAGGAATGTGAAGATTTCATTATGGATGTGGATTTATTGTATGCAGATAAAGAAACAATCTATTCCTATGCACGTTGTGTAGAACAGGCAAATCTAGAAATCCTAGATCTTTGTCTAGATTCTTTTGCTCTTGGTCAAGAAACAGCGGCATTAGCGCAAAGTACAGAAAGAGTGACAATTCAGATTGATTTGGAACAAAATCATTCTACTTTAGCTTTATTTAGTACAGGGCGTTTAATGACTTGTACAACTTTGGAATATGGATATTTATGGTTCATTGAAGAAATCCAAAGAAAATATAAGTTAACGGATGATGTTTGTTATAGATTGCTACAGAATATTTTCTCTGGTCAGGAAGATGAAAACAGTGATGTAATCATTTATATTGAACAAAGAGAAGATATGCGTGTAGAAATCACTGCAAATGAATTGGCTAGGGCTTGTTTGCCTCGTATTCGTCAATGGATTCAAGCTGTTAATGATGCTTGTTTACCAATTGTTCGACAAGGAAAATCAAGATATGTCATTACAGGACAAGGAAGCAATATTCCTGTATTGAAGGATTTAGATAAATCTTTCAATGCCAGCGCAATGATTTATCAGGAACAGGCAATCGGTGCTAGAGATGGTGCATTTGTTTGTGGCTTAGGTATGGCCTATGCTTGGCAGGATATCAATCGTATTCACCATGATGATCGAATCAGTGCTAATAATAATGAATTAGAAGCAAGTATCGATGCAATCAATCAAAAGGCTCATACAGATGAGGGTGGATTTACAAAGAAATTAAAGAATGCTATTTTAGCAGAAGAAGAATAACAAAGAGAGGAAGAAAATTATATGACTGAATTTAATCAAGTAGCAAATATTAAAGTATTTGGTGTTGGTGGTGGTGGATCCAACGCTGTAAACCGCATGGTTGCTGATGGTGTTAAAGGTGTAGACTTCTATATCTGCAACACAGATGTACAAGTAATGAAAAATTCTCCTTGCGACAATAAAATTGTTTTAGGAAAAGAAACAACTAAAGGTTTAGGTGCTGGTGGAAATCCTGAATATGGACGTAAAGCTGCTGAAGAAAGTGAAGGAGAAATCCGCGAATCTGTAAAAGGAAGCGACATGGTATTTATCACTGCTGGTATGGGTGGTGGAACAGGTACAGGTGCTGCTCCATTAATCGCTAAGATTGCTAAAGAAGAAGGTGCTTTAACAGTTGCTGTTGTAACTCGCCCATTCACTTTTGAAGGTCGTCGTCGTGCAAACAATGCAAAAGACGGTATTGAAGAATTGAAAAAATATGTTGATTCATTGATTATTGTATCAAATGACAACTTATTAGATGTAATTGGACGTAAACCAATCGAAGAAGCTTTCCAAGCTGCTGACAATGTATTACGCCAAGGTGTTCAGACTATCTCTGATTTAATTGCCGTTCCAGCATTAGTAAACTTAGACTTTGCTGACGTTCGTAGTGTTATGCAAAACCAAGGACGTGCTTTAATCGGTATTGGTATGGCAGAAGGAGAAGATAAAGCTATCTCTGCTGCTGAAAAAGCAATTCAATCACCATTATTGGAAGCACAAATTTCTGGTGCTAAATCAGCTATCGTAAACATTACTGGTGGCGATAAAGTATCTTTATTTGATGCACAAAACGCTGTAGCTGTTATCCAAGATGCAGCTGGTGGAGATGTTGACTGCATTTTCGGTATCGCAATCAATGAACAATTAGGTGATGCAATCATCGTTACAGTAATTGCTACTGGATTTGAAGAACCAAAAGAAAAACAACGTAAAAGACGTAGTGAACCTGTTGTAAAACAAGTCGCAAACGATGCATTGTTTACAGAACCTAAAATTCAATCACCAGTCAATCCTGGTGTTGTAACAAGTGTTGAAAATAACACAAGTGAAGACGAACAAATTCCTAACTTCTTCTTCAACCGCTAATAAATAAAAATTTGAGCAAGCCAAATGACTTGCTCTTTTTTTATACAAATTTAATTAGTGTGGTGAAAATAAAAAAAACAGAGGATAAATCCTCTGCAATAGGCATGGCTGGGGTACTTGGATTCGAACCAAGGAAATGTCAGATTCAGAGTCTGATGCCTTACCGCTTGGCTATACCCCAATGTGCCTATACATAATACACTAAAGACTACTTCTTGGCAAGTGTTTTTTATCTAAAACACTTGTTTTTTTCTGTATTAGATCAGATAGGTGCAATCGTAAGAAAATGCTTAGAGTTAATGTCTTTTTCACATTGGATTGTCAGAATAGTAGGTGAGAAGAAAAGAGTATATAAACAGGAGGTGAAAGGATGAAAAAGAAGATTTATATATGTATGAGTATTCTTATGGTATTTCTTCTATCTTTAACAATCGTTCATGGACAAGATCTTGGTGTGAATGGATTGAGTGATACAGAAAGGCAGATGATGCAGGAATATAAAAAGGGAAATATCAATAGTGATGAATTTATCGCAATACGTAAAAGCAAGGCAGAAGAATATGGATTAGTTGACTATTGTGATTCAGATTATTTTTTAGATGAAGCTTTCTATACACAATATGCCGATGCCTATTTAATTCATAATGGATTGATGATTTTGGATCGTTATAGCGCAGGGTATAGCGATGTTGCATTATTTACTCTGCCACGCGCAAATACCGTTGCGAAACTGATTCATCATCGTTTTGAAGATAAGAATGGATATGTGATTCCGAATGGACTTTGGCAGCTATCCAATTCGCACTATGCGTTTTGTGCAGAGGGCTTAAATGCCCAGCCAAATGCAGGAGATCCAACATCGGCACCATATACTGTCGATAATGTCAATCTTAGAAAGTGTTTATATTATGGATATAACGGACCTGGCGACATATTAACAGCACGTTTTGGTGAAAGTGGGGCAGTTGTACTTACGGATGAGCTTGTTTCCAATGCCTTTTGTGGAACTTGTGTCAGTAAGGAAGCACACAATGGCTATCACTGGAAAACGACTGTAAATGGACTTTGGAATGAGATTCTATCAAAGCCAGAGCCTAAGGACTATCAAGCATATATGGTAGATATTGCGGGAAGTGCTAATAACTGGCAGGGCGTAAATAAACCGATTCAAAAGTTAACATATGGTGTATATACTCCAAAGGGTTCTGTGCAATTAAAGAAGCGTAGTAATCTAGAAAGTTTAATTCAAAACAACTCTATGTATTCTTTAAAAGGCGCAAAGTATGGCTTGTTTATGGATTCTAGCTGTAAAGATAAAATTGCCGATTTGATTGTAGACGAAAATGGCAATTCGAATGTGGTATCCAATCTAAACCTTCAAACCTACTATGTAAAGGAAGTTTCAGCTCCTTATGGCTATGTCTTGGATACGAATGTATACTCGGTAGAAGCGAAGGAAAACCAAACGGTTGAAGTACAGGTGCAGGATGTACCACAGTCTAATTTAGTGTCTTTGGTTTTAAAGAAAAGGGATGAAAAGACAGGGGACAAGCCGCAGGGGACAGGCAGTTTAAAGGATGCGCATTATGAATTTAAATTCTATGGCGGTTTATATGATGAAGATCCTGCCACGAAGAATCAAAAGCCATTGAAAACATGGGTTTTAAAAACAGATAAAACAGGTCAGATCTTAATGAATGATAGCTATAAAGTAAGTGGCGATGACTTCTATAAGGATCTTGATGGAAAGATTTGTTTACCACTAGGAACGATTACCGTAAAGGAAGTACGTCCTCCGCAGGGTTATTTATTAGATACAGGCATCTATGTTCAAAAGCTAGATACAAAGAATAGTCAATCAGCACATATTGATGTATTTAAATCGTTTTCTGTAGAAGACAAAGTGAATCGAATTAAGCTTGTCAAAGTACAGGAAGGTACAGACATTGGATTGTCTGGTGTTAAGTTTAAACATACAATGGAAAGCTTTCCATTTCCGTTTGAAGAAACAACCAATGAAAAGGGTGAAATTGAAATGGTTGGATTATCAAAAGGCAAACATACATTGGAGGAATTCAAAACTTTGGATGGCTATGTATTAGATATCAAGCCGATTGAGTTTCATGTCTTAGAAGATGGTTCGATTTCAGGATTGAATTCGATCATTCGTGTTGAAAATAAGGTTCATCCATACTCGTTAAAAATCGTGAAGAAAAATGAGGCGCACCAGTTATTGGATGGAGCTGTATTTGGATTGTTTAAGGATAAGGAATGTACAGATTGTATCGAACAAAAGACAACGAAGGATGGGGTTGTACAATTTGAGAATTTAAAGAATAAAGAGATGTACTACATTAAGGAAATCAAGGCACCGAGTGGGTATCAGAAAAATAAGGATGTTTATTGTTTAAACACGGATTTTGTACCTGTCAATGGACAATATGATGTTTATATCAACAAAGAAAAGGTGGATGGCTTTTATGTGGATGGCAAGGTTGAAGTGGAGTTTGTGAATCAAAAAATGACGAAGTTTCCACATACGGGTTCAAATAAGACTTTAATGTTAGTTTTACTAGGAATAGGAATGATGTACATAGGAATTAAGAGGAGTAAAAATGAATAAAAGAAATGTAATATATACAGGATTATTGATGTTGGCACTGGTCACAACGCCCGTGCACGCAAGTGACAACAGTGTAGAGGTTGTGAATGGCATGGCATCCTTTAATGAGGGAAGTGCAAGTATTGTACTACAGGCCAATGCCAATCAGTCTTTAAGTGGAAAGTCATTTCGTGTATATAAGCTATTTGATGTGAAGACATCCAGTGATAATAGTTCGTATCACTATACATTAAATACGACTTACGCATCGAAAATGAAGGATGTGGTGAGTCAAAAGCTGAGTCGAAATGTGGATGATCAAGATTGTGTGGACTACATGATGTCTTTAAACCATGAAGGAAATCAAAGTGAATATCGAACATTTATTGAAACGATTCAAAAGGCGATTTCTTCGTTAGATGCCAATGTGGTACATGTGACTTCTTGTGATGTGAATGGAAATATTACGCTTGATAAATTGGATTATGGCTTTTATTTGATTGATGAAGTAACCAATGTATCGAATATGCATGCGGCCAGTTCATTGACTATGGTGAATACGGCAAGTCCAAAGGCAACACTTCAAATTAAGTCGGATTATCCTAGTATTATTAAGAAGATTTATGAGGATGATAATACTATTGGGTGGAATGATATCGCAGATTTTGAGATCAGTCAAAATATTCAATATAAATATGAGACAAGAGTTCCAGATATGAGTGGCTATAAGACATATTATTTTGAATTTGAGGATGAGATGGACCAGGCATTATCCTTCAAAGAGAATACGATTCAGGTGAAGATCAAGGATCAGATCATTGATAAAGATCTTTATACGGTTATGACAACGGTGAATGGTTTTAAGATCAAATTTAATAATTTAAAAAGTCTCTCTAAAATCAATAAGGATGATCCCATTCTTTTGACGTATGATGCGTATTTAAATGATCGGGCGGCCAATAAACCAAGTAATCAGGGGTTTGAGAACAAGGTGCGATTAAACTTCTCAAATGATCCGCAAAGCGATTCAAGGGGACGTACACCATGGGATTGTGTTGTGTGCTATACCTATCGCATTAATGGTTTAAAGACCAATGAGAAGGATGTTAAGCTAGAGGGAGCAACCTTCAAGCTATATCGTGATAAGAATTTGCAGGATCAAGTCAAGCTAAAGAAGGGTGTTTATGGCTATGTTGTTTCGAATAGTCAAGATGAAGATATTGTCTCTGATCGTAATGGATCCTTTATTATCAATGGATTGGATCAGGGAACGTATTATTTAAAGGAAATCAAGGCACCAGATGGATATCGATTATTAAAGGAAGCGATTGAAATTAAGATTACACCTACGTTTGTACAAGATCGTAATAGCTATACATCAGGTGGTGAGGGCTTGATTAAGCTAGAGGCAACAAGCTTAGATACTGCTCTAAATACGAGTCAGTCGGATGTGAGTATTGCTTTAAAGGTAATCAATCAAACGGGTTCGAAAATGCCTGTGACAGGTTCTTTTGGCACATTGGCCTGTGTGATTACGGGAGCTGGAATCATGGTGTATGTTTCTAAGAAAAAGAAAGATCAATAATATTTTATTTTTTGTTGGATTTTTGATTTGTTTGTTGCCCATATTGTTGAATGTGTATTCGCAACATCATATGGACAACGTAATTTCAAGCTTCTATCAAAAGGAGGATTGTACAAGTCAAAAAAGGTTGGATCAAGAATTGAATAGGGCTCGTTTGTACAATGAAAATCTTTATTTGGGAAAGGAAAAGGAAGTCTATGATGACATGTTAAACTATACCTCGACCTCTGTCATGGCAACAATTCAGATTCCTGTCATTGATGTAGATTTAGCTGTATATCATGGAACGAGTGATGAAATATTGAATACAGGTATTGGTCATTTTGAATTTACAAGTCTTCCTGTAGGAGGAAAAAATTCGCATTGTATTTTAACAGGACATAGAGGACTTCCAAGTGCCAAGCTATTTACAAGGTTGGATGAATTAAAGAAAAAGGATCGTATCTATCTTCATGTGTGTAAGAGAATATTAGTCTATGAGGTAATCGATTCATTTGTGGTAGAGCCGGAGGAAGTGTTAAAGCTAGAGATTGAAAAGAATCAAGATCTTTTAAGTCTAGTGACATGTACGCCTTATGGAATCAACACCAAAAGGTTGGTTGTTCAGGCAAAACGAGTGCATGAAAAACAGAAAAAGAGGGTAAGAAAATCGTATTCAATAAGAGAGGTCTTTTTTATAGTGCTTCCTTTTGTGTTATGGATTGTTTTTAAGGTGGTGAGAAAGTGAAAAAAATTGGTTTAATATTAATGATGCTTCTATGTAGTGTTCTGCCTGTGAAGGCTAGTGAATTGGGTTCAATTACTATTGAATTGCAGGATTCGGTGGATGAATTATCAAAAGAGAATGTAGAGTTTGAAATTGTGCAGGTTGCCAAGCTTGTCGATGGATATTATGTCTGGAATGAGGACTTTGAAGATATCGATGTCGATTTAAACAGCGATTTAAAGGCAAAAGAAATGGAGCTATTGATCGAAGAAATAAAAAGTAAAAAGTATGAAGGTATTCGCTGTAGGACAGATGAGAATGGAATAGCGCAGCTCATGGATGTTGAGGATGGTTTTTATCTGATTGATCCAGTAAATATGAATGAATATGAAACGATGCAGCCTATGGTTGTCAGTATTCCAGAATGGGATGAAGAAGATCTAGTGTATCATGTGGTTGTGTATCCTAAGCATAGTCCTTTTGAGAAGTTGATTTTAAAAAAGGTAGATCACAAGACAAAACAGGAAATCTTAGACTTGATTGAATTTACGAGCTATAGGGATAAGGATTGTAAAGAAGAAATTAAAACCTATAAGGGAAATGGTACGATTTCGATGTTGATGCGTGATCAAAAGATGTATGTTAAGGAAACTAAGGCACCAAGCAGCTATGTTTTATCAGACAAGGTGTTGTGTGTTGAGGTAAAGGATCATGAATTGTATGTGGATGATGAAAAGCTAGAATCCAATATATTTATGTTTGAAAATCAAAAGATTCATGTACCTACAGGAATTGAATATCATGGAAATATATATGTAACACTTGGCTTAGTGGCTTTAGTGATTATCTTACATCTTATCAATAAGAAGCTTAGAAAGTAAGGCGATTTATTTGCCTTACTTTTGTGCTAAAATAAAGTCATGATCAAAGGACAATATGTATATATATTAGAGTGTAGTGATTCTACTTATTATACGGGCTATACGACAAATGTACTTAATCGTGTGAAGATGCATAATTTAGGTAAAGGTGCCAAATATACAAGGGCAAGAAGGCCTTGTAAGCTTGTATACTATGTGGAATGTACCGATAAGTCTTCAGCCTTGAAGTTAGAGTATAAAATTAAGCAGATGTCTCGAAAAGAAAAGGCAGACTTGATTCGTGGTGTATTGAAAGAAAATTAGTTTCGTATTATTATATTAAAAGCGAAAGGATGATATGAACTATGAATAGAACAAGAACTCGTTTTGCGCCGAGTCCAACTGGCTATATGCACATTGGAAATTTGCGTACAGCTTTATTTGAATTTTTAATTGCCAAACATGAAGGTGGAGACTTCTTATTACGTATCGAGGATACTGACCAAGAGCGTCAAGTAGAAGGTGCTGTAGATGTTATTTATAAAACTTTAAAAGAATGTGGCTTAAACTGGGATGAAGGACCAGATATTGGTGGAGACTTTGGTCCATATATTCAAAGTGAACGTTTGCCTATGTATAAAGGCTATGCTGAAGAATTAATTAAATTGGGTGGAGCTCACTATTGTTTCTGTAGTGAAGAGGAAATTGAAGCTCAAAGAAAAGAAGCAGAAAACTTAGGTATTTCTTTTAAATTCAATGATCCTTGTAAGCACTTGAGTGCTGAAGAAATACAGGCTAAATTAGATGCGGGTGAACCTTATGTTATTCGTCAAACAATCAAAAATGTTGGAGAAACATATTTTGATGATGAAGTATATGGTCGTATCGAAGTTGATGGGGATGTATTGGATGAACAAATCTTAATTAAATCCGATGGATATCCAACATACAACTTTGCGAACATCATTGATGATCACCAGATGCAGATTTCTCACGTTGTTCGTGGAAATGAATATTTATCAAGTACACCAAAATATAACTTGATCTATGATGCATATGGATGGCAAAGACCTACCTATGTTCACGTACCTCCTGTAATGAAGGATGAACACCACAAATTATCAAAACGTAATGGAGATGCTTCTTTCCAAGATTTAGTTGCGAAGGGATATTTGCCAGATGCGATCATGAACTATATCGCACTTCTTGGATGGGCTCCAGAAACAGAACAAGAAATCTATACTTTAGATGAATTGATCAAAGTATTTAATATTCACCGTATTTCAAAGTCACCAGCTATTTTTGACATTGATAAATTGACTTGGATGAACGGTGTATATTTAAGAAATATGGATGAAGCAACTTATTTTGAAACCGTACGTCCATACTTAGAAAAAGCAGTACATGGACCATATGATTTAAAAGAAATTGCGAAGATTATTCAGCCTCGTATTGACATCTTGACTCAAATTGAAGAAAGTGTTGATTTCTTTGATACATTGGTTGATTATGATTTAGAAATGTATCGTCACAAAAAGATGAAGACAAATCCAGAAGTTGCACTAAAGGCTTTAAAAGCGAGCAAGGAAGCATTAGAACAATTTGATAACTGGGACAGCATGGAAGCGTTGCATGATTGTTTATTAGCTCTTCCTAAAGAATTAGAAATGAAGAATGGACAAGTTTTATGGCCAATCCGTACGGCTATTTCTGGTAAACAATTTACTCCAGGTGGTGCGATTGAAATTGCGTTTATCCTAGGTAAAGATGAAACATTACGTCGTATCCAGGTTGGTATTGATCGTTTAAGTGAAATAGTAGAAGAATAAGAAATCTTAGCGTCTAGAGAAATCTAGGCGTTTTTTTCTTGTGTTGATCATCATGTATGAAACATGGAATTTGTCTTTTCATGATTGATTTGGATAAAACAAAACTCCCTTATGGGAGTTTTAGGCTATATAAGCTTTAATTCTTTAAAGGCATTGTATACACCATCTTCATCAAGAGATGTTGTGATTATATCTGCTTTATCTTTGATTTCCTGTGGGGCGTTGCCCATGGCTACACTTAAGTGTGCCTTTTCAAACATAGGAAGATCATTAAAGCCATCCCCAATCGCAATGGTATCTTTAATGTCCGCATTAAAATAGCGAATAACGGAATCCATACCGGTTGCTTTATTGATCTTAAAGGAAGTGATTTCACCACTTTCTTTTCCTAATGGCGCAAAGGTTGCTGGAATAACGACATAGCGATCCGATAAGTCGTCTTGAATTGTTTTATAAGGTGTTTTGCCATTATCGATGACAGAGACCTTATTGTAACTTAAGCCTTCTAGACTATTGACAACTGTGATTTGATTTGTAAGAATCGTTAATCCATGTTTGGCTTTTTCTTTTTCGCTCTTTCCTTTACATTGTTCTTCTACCTTTTTTAACATGGTATCCTTAGTAAATTGGTTGGCATATATTTTTGTGCTCGATTCAAAGTTTGCAGGAATATTACGATCTAACAAGTACTTTGTAAGATATTCACTCTCTTCTTTTGAGAGAGTATTTTCTTCAATAATTTCATGATCACATTCAATGGTAGCTCCACTACCTGCAATAATCGCATCATAGTCAATTTTTAACATATCCCCAAAGATTTCAATACGTTGTCTTCCTGTACACAAAATAACTTTGTGCCCATTCTTCTGAGCTTGAATACATGCATCAATTGCACTGTTGGGAATGTATCCTTCATGGTGAAATAATGTACCATCGGCATCTAAAAATATAAGTTTCATTTTTAACCTCTCTAAATTGGACGAAATAACATTTTTATTCTACAATAGAAACATGAATATTTAAAGGGAGGATATTATGGGTGATTATGTAGTAATTGGGCTAGTGGGCATATTGGTCATTTTAATGTCGATTTTACCGAAGTCAGTTTATAATGCCATTACATACGTATTCTCGATGCATAAAAATGGAATTCGAAAAATACGTAAATATAATTCAACGACGGATTCAATTGCGAATCTTTTGATTGGCGTTTCCATTGTATTTTGTATTTTTTATTGTTTTATACCTTTTTATTCCATTTTATATGCCATCTTTTTTATGGTGAGCTATTTATGCATGTTGGCACAGGCCAATCGTGTGACATCAAGAAAGACGCAATCTGTAGCTAGAACCGTTCTGTTCTTGACAAATCTATTTGCGGGTGTCAGCTTTTTAGGAGCCCTTGGCTTTTTAAATCATCACATGTCGGATGCGGTAATTGCTCAGTTTATGATTGATTTTCAAGCGCATAAGGTGTTTGATATATTATATCTGCTACAAAATCGAACTTGGATGTACTGGTTATTCCAAGGTGTATTATTTTTGTTTCCACTCTTTATTATGTGGTCACACTTTAAATATATGCGTTTGGAAAACAGTGTAAAGGCTGTTTATTTTGTAACATATATTATGAAAATGATATTTTTGATTGTAGTTGTCATGTTTATTTCTTATGGTGCATTTGAATTCTTGGATAAAGTTTATCAGGTGAATGCACTAAAGAATTTGGCATAGAGAAGGAAGGATTTAAAAATGATTACAGAAAGAATTTCAAAATTACGTGAAAAGATGAAGGAGAACGATGTACAAGCTTACATTGTACCTACAAGTGACTTCCATGAAACAGAATATGTTTGCGAATATTTCGCATGTCGTAAATATATGTCTGGCTTTACAGGAAGTGCAGGTGTTTTAGTTGTATTACTAGACAAGGCTGCATTATGGACAGATGGACGTTACTTTATTCAGGCCGCTAATCAATTAGAAGGTACAGGCATTGATTTAATGAAGATGGGTCAACCTGGTGTTCCTGAGATTGATGCGTATATTGTTGAAAACTTAAAAGAAAATGATACGGTGGGCTTTGATGGGCGTGTTATGAACACAAAGGATGCATTGGCATATAAATCTGTATTTGACTTAGCCCATTTAAATATGAATGTAAACCTAGATTTAGTGAATGATGTATGGCAAGACCGTCCAGAGCTTCCTAGCACACCAACTTTCCACTATGCAGAGAAATTTTCTGGTGAATCTATGGAAAGTAAATTGGCTCGTTTGCGTGCTTTCTTAAAGGAAAATCATGTGGATTCAATCGTACTAACAAGTGTCGATCAGATTGCTTGGCTATACAATTTAAGAGCACATGATATTCCAAACTTTCCAGTTGCGCTAGCCTATTCCATTGTTTCTTTAGATTCAGCTGCAATTTATATGGACGCTTCTCGTTTAGATGAATTATCACAAAAAGAATTTAATAAAAATAATGTAAAGGTTTGTGGATATAACGATATTTATGAAGATACAAAGGCTTTAGAAAACTCAGTTTTAATCGATCATTCTAGTGTGAATTATGCGATTGTTTCAAATTTAAAGGCTAAGCCTGTCTTTAAGGAAAGTCCAATCGTATTATGGAAGGCTTTAAAGAATGAAACAGAATTAAAATGTACGAAGTGGGCACACATTAAAGATGGTGTGGCCGTCACAAAGTTCATGTATTGGCTAAAGAATAATGCGGGTAAGGTGGATATGAGCGAAATGAGCGTTCAATCTAAATTACAAGTTTTACGTAGTGAACAAGAAAACTATTTAGAGGATAGCTTTGATACAATTTGTGCTTATAAAGACCATGCCGCTATGATGCACTATTCTTCTAAGCCAGAAACAAATGTAGCCATCAAAAATGAGGGTATGCTTCTAATTGATAGTGGTGGACAATATTTAGAAGGTACAACCGATATTACGCGTACATTTGTGTTGGGTCCAATCAGTGAAGAAGAGAAATATTGGTTTACAAAGGCTTTAAGAGGACACATTCGTTTATCTGATGCACACTTCTTATTTGGATGTTCAGGAATAAACTTAGATATTTTGGCTCGTGGACCACTATGGGACAAAGATATGGATTATCAATGTGGTACAGGACATGGTGTAGGCCACTTATTAAACGTACACGAATCACCAAATGGATTTAGATGGAGAGTTTTACCTCACCGCAATGAAATGTGTGTATTAGACGAAGGTATGATCACTTCAAATGAACCAGGTGTGTATTGTGAAGGTAAGTTTGGAATTCGTCATGAAAATGAAATGGTTGTTGTTAAGGGAAACACAAACAACTATGGTCAGTTCATGCATTTTGAGCCTTTGACATTTGTACCATTTGACTTAGATGGTATTGACGTTTCATTATTGACAAATGAAGAGAAGGCTTGGCTAAACAATTATCATAAAGAAGTATTTGAAAAGATTAGTCCTTATTTAACAAGTGATGAAGTAGACTGGTTGAAATCTGCTTGTAGATCCATTTAATGAAGGAAAGAATGATACCTGTAACATGTCCACATTGTGGGCATGTTTTTGAGATAAAAAGAGATACGGTTGTGATTGCACAAATGGATAGTGTGGCCAAAAAAAGATTAAATGATGGTTCTTACTTTATGCACCAGTGCCAACATTGTAAGAATATGTTTTATTTATACTATCCATTTCTATATCGAGATCCAAAAAAGAAGTTTGATCTTGTCTTAACACAAAATAAAATGATTGATCAATTACCCGAAGATGAACGAGTCGTATTGTGTCATAGTGTGACACAGTTCTTGTTGGCATTTAAGATTTATGATCAGTGTTTAAATCCAGTTTTGGTTATCAACAAGAAGAAGATGTTGGAAAGAAAACTGGGACATTCGATTCGTTTTGATTATTATGATCAAAAAAATGGATGTCTTTGGTTTGAAGATGTCGCTGTATCTTTAACGGAAAAGGAATGTAAAGAGATTCTTATTTTGTAGTCTAAGTAAAATGCGTTATAATAGGCACTAGAAATGAGGTTTAAGATATGAATATTTTAATTGCAGGTGGAACCGGATATATTGGTAGTCATATTTGTGTTGAATTATTAGAAAGTGGTCATGACGTTGTTGTGATCGATGATTTCTCCAATTCTAAACCAGATGTGTTGGATTCAATCTATAAGATTACAGGAAAACATGTTAAGTTTTATGAATTTAATGTGTTAGATGAAGAAAAGACGGAAGCTGTATTTGCAGAAAATAAATTGGATGCGGTTATTCATTGTGCTGCTTTTAAAGCGGTTGGTGAAAGTGTTCAAAAGCCAATTGAGTATTATACAAATAACTTGATGACAACATTGATTGTTGCCAAAATGATGAAAAAATATCATGTACCAAGTATTGTATTTAGTTCAAGTGCTACTGTTTATGGAGATCCTGAAGTCGTTCCGTTGACAGAAGATTGTAAGCTTGGTGAAACAACCAATCCATATGGAGCTACGAAGGCTATGATGGAAAGAATTTTAACGGATGTACAGTTCGCCAATCCTGAAATGAGTGTCACTTTACTTCGTTATTTCAATCCAATTGGAGCGCATGAATCAGGTTTGATTGGTGAAAATCCAAAGGGAATCCCAAATAACTTGATGCCTTATATTATGAAGGTGGCTACTGGTGAATTACCAGAACTGGGCGTATTTGGAGATGATTATGATACACCGGATGGAACGGGTGTTCGTGACTATATTCATGTCGTTGATTTAGCTAAAGGACATGTACTTGCGATTGAAAAGTACAATACGCCAGGTGTTCATATTTGTAACTTGGGAACAGGAAAAGGGTATAGTGTATTAGATATTGTACATGCCTTTGAAAGAGTGAATGGTATCAAGATTCCTTATGTCATCAAACCTAGACGTCCAGGTGATATTGCGACTTGTTATGCAGATCCTACAAGAGCTAAGGAACAACTAGGCTGGGTAGCAGAAAAGAACTTGGATGATATGTGTAGAGATACATGGAATTTTGCGAAAAAACAATTATTATAAGATGAGGTATTTATGGCAAAAATTATTTTAACGGGGGATCGTCCCACTGGGAAATTACATATTGGACATTATGTTGGTTCATTAAGAAATCGTGTTCTTTTACAGAATTCAGGAGAATATGATGAAATTTATATTATGATTGCGGATGCACAGGCATTGACAGATAATTTTGACAATCCGGATAAGGTTCGTGAAAACATCTTAGAGGTTGCCCTAGACTATTTGGCTTGTGGAATCGATCCTAGTAAGACAACGATTTTTATTCAGTCTGAAATTAGTCAATTAACAGAATTGACATTCTACTATATGAACTTAGTTTCAGTGAGTCGTCTTCAAAGAAATCCAACTGTAAAAGCGGAAATCAAGATGCGTGGCTTTGATGCGAGTATTCCAGTTGGCTTCCAGTGTTATCCGATTTCACAGGCAGCCGATATTACGGCGTTTAAGGCAACGACAGTTCCTGCTGGAGAAGACCAGATGCCAATGATTGAGCAGACACAGGAAATTGTACATAAATTCAATTCCATTTATGGGGAGACGTTGGTTGAACCAAAAATTTTATTACCACAGAACTGTGCTTGTTTAAGACTTCCTGGTACGGATGGTAAGGCGAAGATGTCTAAATCATTAGGTAACTGTATTTATTTATCGGATGATGAAGAAACAATTAAAAAGAAAGTTATGAGTATGTATACAGATCCTGATCATATTAAGGTGAGTGATCCTGGTAAGATTGAAGGAAACTGTGTATTTACTTACTTAGATGCATTCTGTAAGCCAGAGCACTTTGAAAAGTACTTGCCTGAATATGAAAACTTAGATGCATTAAAGGCACACTATCAGCGTGGTGGTTTAGGGGATGTTAAGGTAAAACGTTTCTTAAATAGTGTAATGCAGGAAGAATTAAGACCTATTCGTCAAAGAAGACAAGAGTGGGAAGCTAAACTTCCAGAGGTTGTCAAGATTTTAGAAGAGGGTACAAAAAAGGCGTATGCCACAGCTGAAAAGACTTTGGATGAAGTAAAATCAAGTATGAAGATCAATTATTTTAAAGATAATTCTTTGATTTAGAGGATAGATTATGGTAGTTATAGATAAAGAAAATTTTATGGGTGGAACAGGCACTGCACATTTTGAACATATCATGATGGCTGATGAAATGCATGGTATGAATCGTGTCTATGCCAAGGTTACTTTAAAAAAAGGTTGCAGTGTTGGTTATCACGTTCATAATGGAGATGGCGAAGATTATTTTGTCCTTTCTGGAATGGCAACACTCGATGATAATCATGAGAGAACTTTATATTTAAAACCAGGTGAACACTATTTTACACCGAGTGGCAAGGGTCATAGTATTTTAAATGAACAGGATGAAGATTTAGTGTTTATGGCATTGATTATCTATGATCATGAACAAAAAATATAAATAGTTTATTAATTTGTGCAAACAACTTATACAAAATTACGTTATAATACTAATGGTTTTGTGAAAGCGTTTTCGCACATAGAACTATTTCTCTCTATAATATTTCTGTGAGAAATATCCGTCAACTTATTCTCTTAAATCGCGACTTAATAGAGAATACACAAAGAGTAGGAAAGCAGCCTACTCTTTTTTTTTCAAATAAATTCAATTTAACTAAAAAGTACAAAGACAAATGAAGTTAGATTGGTTATAATAAATATGTATTGAGAGCTAATACATGAAACTTCCTTTCTAGCTTAAACTTAAGGAAAGCGGCAGGACTTTGTGTCTTGTCGTTTTTCCTTTATAATGGATATGGAGGTTTTTAATTATGAAATATCCTAAGTTTTTAAATGAGAAAAATAATACGATTGGTGTGTGTGCTATGTCAAGTGGTGTCGGACATAAGTTAGACAGCTTTGAAGAGTCTATAGATTATATTAAATCTTTTGGGTTTAATGTTGTAGAAAGTAGTAGTGTTCGTAATGATAGTGAGCCGAGTTGTGATGGAGCAATGCGTGTTCATGAATTGAATTCTTTGGTGAATGATTCGAGTATTGGTGCAGTATGGTTAGCTGCGGGTGGTGATTTTCAGTTTGAAACATTGCCATATATTGATTTTGATTGGATTGAAAAACATCCAAAGTGGTATCTAGGGGCAAGCGATCCTACAAATCTATTGTTTCCCGTGACTTGTAAGTGTGATATAGCTACAATTTATGGGTTTAATGCCGGAAGCTTTGATGTGTATGGAATCAATGAATATTCAAATTTATGCTTGAATTTTTTGAAGGGTGAAAATCCTGTACTTCATTCTAGCTTTAAACATCAGGATGTAAATTTTTATAATGATGGAGCACCTATTTTAAATACGAAAACAGAATATATTGGCAGTTGTGATGTAGAGGGAAGATTACTTGGAGGATGTTTTGAGAGTATCAATGATATGGCAGGAACGCCTTACGATTATGTAGAAGAATTTAATTCTCGTTATCAATCGGATGGCATTATTTGGTTCTTTGATATTTTTTCAATGAATTCCTGTGATGTATATCGTGCTTTATTAAAGATGAAGTATATGGGTTATTTTAAATACACAAAGGCTATATTGGTGGGTCGTGTATTGTTTAAGAATGTTTCGGATTTAATTGGGTATGAAGAGGCTTTTAAAAAGGCTTTACCTGAAATAGATGTTGTATTTAAGATGGATATTGGACATACCTATCCGCATATGTATGTCGTAAATGGCGCTATGGCTCATGTTCAGATTTCAAATGGTTCTGGAAGTATTGAGTATGAATTAAATGAGTAATGATAAATAAAAACAAGCTTTGGAGTGAAAGCTTGTTTTATTTCTTGTTGATGTATAACGTACAAGTAAAATCTAAGTTTTTAGATTGATCAATCAAATATTGTGGTTGTACCTTTGCTCTCCAACTATTGATTCCGCCTACGCCCATTTGTTGCTTAGCTATACGCAAATAGGTTGTGTGTGTTTGTGGCAGTTCAAATGTATGTTTAGCTGTATAAAGATGCATAAAGGAATACTTGCTGGCTTGGCATTCCATATTTTCTGCCTTTACATTGAATCCAATTGTTGGATTGGATAGACCACACCATTTGCATTCCACATGATTGCCATGTTCTTGTGGCTTTAAATATGGAATGTAGTTTGTTTTAACATCCTCAAAGTAGAAGTCGGTTAAGGCGTGGTTTCGATCGATGTATGTATCTTTTTCGCCTTTGCCAAAGTACGCAAAGTTTGAGAATTCTTCTTTTAACGCAAATTCTATACCGAATAATGGGAGTGTTGTTCGTTTTGAGTTTTTATCCATATGCATCTGGATTTGAATATTTTGATTGTTGTAGATTGTATAGACAAGCTTACAAGGTTCTTCAATCGATTCAAGTTGCATGGTATACATAAATTGGGCGCATTTTGAATTGCGAACCATTTTAAAATCAGTTACATATTGGAATAGACTGGCATTCAGCCATGGGGCAAAGTTTTGTTTAGCACCACGATCATTATCCGTTAAAGCACGATAGAAAATAGGTCTAGGAGCTTCTTTTAGGATTTCTTCGTTATTTACTAAAATAGATACTAAGCCTTTTCTTTTGTCAAATAGATATTCAGTATCGATAAATTGTACGCCAATGGTATTTTGTCCTTCAACCACGAGCATAGCCTGCGTATTGGGTTCATCTTCTTTGACTTCGAATACTTGTTGGTCAAAGGATTGAATGCCAAATGGTGTTTTATAATAAATTGTTTTTGTATAGTAGCCAGGTGTATTGATTTGTTTAAATTGTACGGGCATCGTTTTTGTGGTACCCGGCTCTACACTTGTATTAAAGATACCGGATTGAATGACTAAACCATTTCTTTTTAATTCAAACACAAAGGTATCTTTGCTTAAATCGTAGAACAGGTTTTTATTTTTGATCGTAACCGAATCAAAATGGATTTCCATATCGACATAGCGATAGAGTTGTTTTAACTCTTGGCTTTTTCCTGTTTCTTGGCGATTGGCTAGTAATATACCGTCGCCACAGAAGTTAGCGTCGTTTGGATAATCATCAAAGTCTTGGCCATAATAATAGTTACCTTCTTTTTCGATTGCCTGGTCTACATAGTCCCATACAAAGCCGCCTTGGTATTGTTCATATTCATCTTCTAAATTGGTATATTCTTCCATTCCCCCTAGGCTGTTTCCCATTGCGTGCATATATTCACACAACATGAATGGTTTGATGGGATGTGCTTCTAGATAGGCTTTTACACTTTCAGGACTGGCGTACATTCTTGATTCGATATCCGAAGCATTTTCAAATGTGCGATCCTGTGTAATACCTTCATAATGCACGAGTCTTGATGGATCTTGTTCTTTGAAGTAGTCGTGTAGAATCATAAAGTTAGATCCGCTGCCAGCTTCATTGCCTAGTGACCACATTAAAATACATGGATGGTTTTTATCTCTTTCATACATGCTTCGTGCTCTGTCTAATAGACAATCGGTCCATTCAGGCTTGTTTTGTGGGATGATTTCATTGGCTCCATGTGTTTCTAAATTCATTTCATCAATCACATAGATACCGTATTGGTCGCATAGCTTATACCAATAGGAATGGTTTGGATAATGAGATGTTCTTACGGCATTGATGTTTAATGATTTCAAAATATGGATATCTTGTTCCATTTGTTCTAAAGAAAGGCATCTTCCATTTTTTGGATCCCATTCATGGCGGTTGATGCCATGGAAGACAATGCGTTTGCCATTTAATTTCATAATGCCATATTCAAGACTGAATTTACGAAAGCCGATTTGTTCGTGTATGGTTTCTAAAATTTCATTTTGAGTATCGTATAAAACCAATTCCAATTGATATAAATTTGGAAATTCACTACTCCAAAGACTTGTGTTTTCAACAGGGATTTCAAATTGATCCTGCATATTGCCATTCCATACAATATTTCCTTGTGGATCATAGAGCTTGGCCTGCAGTGTATGTGCTTGACCATTTGTTAGCTTACAAGTACATGTAAGAATACTTTTCTTTGTGTCTAGATCAATGTTTGTGTCCATTTTCAAATCGAGTATATGAAGGCTAGGCTGTCGATAGATCATGACATCTCTAAAGATACCGCTAAAGCGCCACATATCCTGGTCTTCTAGCCATGTGCCTGTGCATTTTTCAAAGATGCGTACGCATAAGATGTTGTCTTTTTCCTGGACATATTTAGTAATGTCAAAACGACTGGGTGTAAAGGAATCTTCGCTGTAGCCAATGAACTTTCCATTAAGCCAGATGTAGATGTTAGATTCTACGCCTTCAAAGGAAAGAATCAATCGGTCATTGATGAAGTCTTGTGGAAGATCAAAGCTTTTTCGATATTGAAAGACTTTGTTTCGATCCATATCGACTTGTCCTGGTTTTACATAGTCTTTGCCATCCCAAGGGTAGGTTACATCGGTGTAGTGGGGTTGATCAAAACCTTGCAGCTGGATGTGTCCTGGTACTTGGATGTCGTCCCAGTTTGAATTGTTAAATTCTGTATTATAAAAGAATTTAAAGGTGGAATCATAGTTTTTACTCACATTGAATTTCCATGTTCCATTTAATGAAAATGAGCTTGGTTGTTTATCCTTTCCAATTGTATATATATGGTCACTATAGGCCTGTAGTCGGTTAACTTGAAAGACTCTTGAGTCTTTTAGCCAGTTTAAATCTGGTGTTCGCATGTGTATCACTCCTCGTATGTTGGTAACTTTCATTATAGCTTGAAATAAAGATAAAAATCAATTAGAATAAGTGGGAAATTGGAGGTTTGGAAATGTCAGACTTAATTGGTTTTGTGATTTCAATAGCTTTGATTTATATTGGGTTAAAGGTTACTTTTAAATTCATAAAATGGATTGGTATCTTAATGATTGTTTTATGTATATTTAAGATGATTGCGTTTATTTAGGCATCTTTCTTGATAGGTAGTTTATCAAGAAAGGTGCTTTTTATATTATTCTATTATATATACTGCTTTAGCTTGTATAGTGTATGGACTACATTCTCTGTTGTACATACGCACTATTTGATTTTAGGATTAGTTTAAATGAATGTTCATTTTGTGGATGAAAAGGTCAATAAATATTTGATTCTTTATCATATAGGCTTAAATATGACAGTTATGATGTTAGTAGTAAGAGGAATTGTGCAGGTAACACAAATGAATGTTGTGTCTTACGCTATTTCTGGTATAGCTGGAATTGGACATATATTACTTGGAATCGCATTGATTCTTATCTTGATTCAAATCAAACATGCAGGCAAGGACAAGGTTCCTTGTTTTTTTTGATAATTTAACATAATTTATAAAATATACTTTAAATAAAGTAAATTCTATTTTAATTTGTTTTATTTATCCATGATTGTTTTTTGAACCAGATTCTATGGTGTGGTATACTTTTTGTCAGTAAGACAAGGTTCTTACAAGAGAGGAGTCCATCATGATTTCAGTATGTATGGCCACATATAATGGCGAAAAGTATTTAAAGGATCAGTTAGACTCGATTTTAAAGCAGATTCAAAGTAGTGATGAATTGATCATTTCGGATGATGGTTCAAATGATTCTACAAGATATATTATTCAGGAATATCAAAAGCGCTATGCCAATATTATTTTAGTGGATGGTCCTAAGTGTGGTGTTCAAAAGAATTTTGAGCATGCCTTAAAACAAGCCAATGGAGATATTCTGTTTTTAAGTGATCAGGATGATGTTTGGAAGGATGGAAAGGTTAAAAGAGTTTTACGAGAGTTTGAAAATCCTCAAACTTTATGTGTTGTGCATGATTGTGAAATTGTCGATGCGAATTTAAATAGCACAAATGAAACCTTCTTTGGCCTTAAGCATGGAAAGCCAGGGCTTATCGTAAATCTATATAAGAATGCCTTTATTGGCTGTGGCATGGCCTTTCGTAAATGTGTTTTTGAAAAAAGTTATCCATTTCCAGACCACATCGAAATGCATGATTGGTGGATTGGACTCGTTGCCTCATGTATGGGAAAGACGGTTTTTATTCATGATTCGTATTTATTGTATCGAAGACATGGAGATAACACGTCTTCGCTTGAGCATTATCCATTGAAAAAAATGATTTCAAATCGTTTATATTTTATCCAACAATTACGTTTAAGAAAGAAACAGGTGGGATGGCATGTATAGGATAGGTTCGTGTACCGTGATATATGATCCGGATGAAAGTGTCATTTCAAATATTGAAAGCTATTCAAAATATATGGACTTGTGTGTAGTGGTGGATAATTCGCCAGAAAAAAATGCGGTTTCTACATATTTTGAATCAAATTCTTCCTACATCTATATCGATATGCATGGAAATCAAGGAATTGCCGCTGCCATCAATGCAGGCATTGCCTATTTAGATTTGAAGAATATAGAGATTGCCTTGACAATGGATCAGGATAGTGTGTTTCCTACAGACAAGTATTCTGAAATTATTTGTTTGATTGAAAAATATATGGATACGTATTCTTTGATTGGTTTAAATGTGAATGTAGTGGATAAAAGTCAAGAAATTGTGGAAATACCATATTGGATCACTTCGGGTAATTTTGTGAAAATTTCTGATTTTAATCGAGTTGGAAAAATGAATGAAGATCTGTTTATTGATTATGTCGATTTTGAATTGGGATACCGATTTAAGAAAGAAAATTTAAAAATAGGATACTTAAGTGGATATTGTATTTCACATACGATTGGAAATCCCATTGAGATTCATTTTTTAGGCAAAACCTTTCATGCGTTGAATCATTCACCGATGCGTTATTATTATCGCTATCGCAATGCGTATTATTTATATCACTATGTAGATAGAGAATTCTTTAAAAAAGAGTATCATAGGGAGATGGTTTCAAGCTTGATTAAGCTGTTTATTTTTGAAAGGCAGCGAAAAGAGAAGTTGAAAATGATCTGTAAAGGAATAAAAGATGCGAAAAATAAGCGTCTAGGAAAACTTTGATTACGATAAAGGATATGTTATACTTTTATGCATAGGAAAGTTTCCTATGTATGTATTGGATATAAAGTCGTTTTGACTTTTAGATAACTGGGGATAGTTAAAAGGCCGAACAAACTTAATAAAAGGGAGTCAATTATGTTAGTCACAATCATAGGTGTGGTTCATTCTTTGCGTATGGAATTTGTCAAGGAATATTATGCTTCTAGGGGGTATGAAGTAGAAAATATTACGATAGAGCCAGATTCTGTGCAGTCGTTTTTTAATCAGTTGAGCGTTTCAAAAAAGATTCGTAAAAGTGTTGCGCAGATGAATCCAGATATTGTGTATTGTGAAGCTGTATTTGACTTGTTGATAAAAGAACTTGGAGTATTAAAAAAGAAAAATAATAATATAAAATTAATTTTTGATGTGGATAGCTATTCAACATCTTTACATCAAAAACATTTAAATCAGGCGGATACATTGTTTTGTAGCTGTGAATCGTATAGGGGGTACATTCATGGTGCACACGTATTGTATCCAACAAATGGCCAGAATTGTCTGGTTTCTAGTCCTGAATTAAAAGCGGATGAATTGTCTTTTTGTGTGATGAACCAAAAAAACTTAGATATGAATCTTGTAGTGACATTTTTAAGGGAGTGTTCTACCAAAAGAAAGTGTGTGTTACACATTTTAGGAAATTGGAAACAAAAAGAGGCGTTCATTCAAAATGTATTAAATGTAGGTGTCAATGTTGTTGATCATAAAGAACTTACAAGTCAGTCAAGCAGGCAAGAGGTTTTTGATCAATGTCATTATGGCTTGAATCTTAGAAATAGTAATAAAATCGATTTTGAATGTCTTGAATATATGTGTGGACAGCTGCCTATTATCAATTCTGTAGCTACAGATTTAGAAAGTCTTTGTGAGCTGTGGGATATTGGTATGAATATAAATGATAAAAATTCTAAAGTGATTGCGAAGCATGTTTGTGAAGAAACATTAGTTGAGCAATTTGAAAAGCGTAAACATATTCGAAATTTATATAACACGTATTTCACAAAAAAGAAATTTTTTGAAGTACTTGAAGAAGGAGGAAATGTATGAGTCAATATGAAGATGATGAAAAGAAGTCAATAGGATTTATGATATTTGCGATTCTGCTGTCGATTATTCTTGTAGTCTTTACGGCATTCTTGATGTTTCAAGTATTTAGATTGCAGGTTTTACCCGAAAATATATTGTTCCCAATTCTTCTTGCGCTTTTGTTGTTCACAATTATTTTAGTCTTGTTGATCAATTTCTGGTCGCATGGAATATTCTCAAAAATCATCTTTTCACTTTTAGTGATTGCGGTGAGTGCTACGTATGGATTGGGTAATTATTATTTGTATTCGACAAATAAAACGTTGCAGACGGTTACTACTCAGGCCAAACAAGCAAAGAATACGGTTTCTGTTGTTGCGTTAAGTTCTAGCTCTATTGAAGATGTGAAGGATTTAGAGGGTGCAAAGCTTGGTGTTTTAAAGAGTATTGGTAAAGAGAGTACGCAAAAGTCGCTGAAAGACTTGAATAAACAAGGTGTAACATACACAAAGAAAAAGTATGATAATATGCCTAGCTTATTGAAGGCTTTGTATAATGATAAGGTGGATGCGATCGTATTGAATGAGGCGTATCGTTCGAATGTCTGTGATATGGAGGATTACATCAATTTCAATAATGATACAAGAGTTGTTCATAAAACGGTATATTATACAGATGAAAATAGCTCCTCTTTAGCTGTATCGGACATTACATCAAAGCCATTTAATATTTTAATTAGTGGAAATGATTCCTTTGGCTCTTTGGATGAAAATTCAAGATCGGATGTGGATATGCTTGTGACAATCAATCCTGTCACTTCAACTATATTACTAACGAGCATTCCGCGTGATGCCTTTGTGAGCGAGGTATGTGATGATTATGCATGTAACTATGGTGCGCAGGATAAATTAACGCATACAGGTATTTATGGGGTAGATACTACAAAGGATACGATTGAAAATTTATTGGATATTGATATTAACTATGTATATCGTGTGAACTTTACAAGTATGATCAATATTGTGGATGCCTTAGGCGGTGTGGATGTTACAGTTGATAAAGGAATGGCTGTAAGTAAGTTCTATACAAATAGTACGTTAAAGGGTGTACACGAAGGAAAGAACCACTTAGATGGTAAGCGTGCTTTAGCATATTCAAGAGAAAGAAAAGCGTATCTGGATGGGGATGTGCAGCGTGCTCGTAATCAGCAGCAGGTTTTGCAGGCTATGTTTAAAAAGGCAACTTCACCAGAGATTATTAAAAACTATACAAGCTTATTAAATGCGTTGATTGATGCGTTTGATACAAATATGACGACAAGTGAAATCACTTCTTTTATCAAATATCAAATTCAGGCTCGTCCAAGCTGGAAATTTGAGCAATTTGTTTTAAAGGGCGATAGTGCATTAAGAGTGAGTCCAGAAATTGGAAGTGAAGTCAGTGTTGTTCTATTGTATGATTCTTATATCAATACTGCACATGAAAAGATTCAGGCTGTATTGGATGGAAAATCAAGTAATACAGTTGAAGCAGATGAGGATGTTCCAGCAGGAACGTTATCCGAAGAAGAGATTGAAGCACAAATTCAATATGGTTTAATGACAGAACCGCCTGTGGATGAAGAGGGTTCAGATATTTATTATGGAAATTAATGGTGGTAGTATAACTATCACCATTTTGTTTCAAGATATAATTGTGATAAAATACAAGAGTTTGATAACAGAGGTACACTATGGATAAACAAAATGCGATTGAAGTACGTAATATGTCAAAAAGATTTAAGGTGGATTATGACAAGGCGCATACTTTAAAAGATAAATTATTATTTTGGAAGACAAGTCATGTTGAAATTCATGAGGTGTTAAAGAATATTAATATGGATATCAAAAAAGGTGAAACTGTTGCCTTGATTGGTACGAATGGTTCCGGAAAGTCAACTTTATTGAAGTTGATGACCAAAATTATATTTCCGAATGAAGGTACAATTGAAACGAATGGAAAGCTAACATCGTTACTTGAATTGGGAGCTGGTTTCCACCAGGATTTTACGGGTAGAGAAAACATTTATTTTAATGCATCCATTTTTGGCTTAACAAGAAAAGAAATTGATGCACGTATGCAGGATATTATTGATTTTAGTGAATTGGGAGAATTCATTGATCATCCTGTACGTACTTATTCTTCAGGTATGTATATGCGTTTAGCCTTTTCTGTTGCGATCAATGTAGATGCAGAAATCTTATTGATTGATGAGATTCTAGCTGTAGGTGACCAACATTTCCAAGAAAAGTGTTATCGTAAGCTAAAGGAATTAAAGGAATCGGATAAAACGATCGTAATTGTTACACACAGTTTGGATGTTGTAAAAGAGTTGTGTGATCGTGCCGTCTGGATCTATAAAGGAGAACTTCGCCTAGATGGAGATCCAATCTATGTCATTGATGAATACTTAAAGCAGGTAGCCATTGATCATAAGGAAGAAAAGAAAAAGGCGATTGCCGAAGGAAAACACCACTTTAAAGGAGCTGTCTTTATTGATAAGCCAAAGGATTTTGTGAAGGTTGATTCATCAAAGAAAAGTCTATATTGCGAAGGTTGGCAGATCAGTGATCACGAAGAAGATGTATTTAAATTGACATTGGATGGTGTTGAATTAGATGGTGTCCGTAGAAAAAATCGTCAGGACGTCTTTGATGCCTATCAAGAAGCATATGCGGGTGACATGGATCCGGATACAATTGGATGGGAAATAACGATAGATTTAACAGGCTTAGAGCCAGGCAATCATAGACTTCAAGTTCAATGTTTGGAACCAAATGGTAATATATTAGCTGAAAAAAGCATTCAGATTATTATTGAGTAGGTGGTGAAAAGATGCATATATTTAAAGATATTTATGATTATCGTGAATTATTGAAGACAAATGTAAAAAAAGATATTCGTGGAAAATATAAAGGCTCTTTTCTAGGTATTCTTTGGTCATTTATTAATCCCTTGTTACAGGTGGTTGTATATTGGATCGTGTTCCCTTATTTAATGCGTGGAGCTGGGGGAGATAACTATTTAGTTTATTTGATTACGGGTTTGATTCCTTGGACATTCTTTTTAACAACTGTGAGTACAGGAACAACGGCCATCAAATCCAATGCAGGAATTATTAAGAAGGTGTATTTTCCTAGAGAAATCTTATTGATTTCGCAAGTCTTAAGTGGACTCGTCAACTTTATGATTTCTTGCGTTATTATCTTTGTGTTCTGCTTTGCGTTTGGCTATGGCATTGCCATTCAAGTGTTGATGCTGCCTGTCGTTGCCTTGATACAATCTGTTTTGATCTTAGGTATTATTCTAATTTTAAGTTCCTTGAATGCCTATATTCAAGACTTAGAGTATATTGTATCCTTTTTACTAACCATGGGAATGTATGCCACTCCTGTCATTTATGATTTATCTTTATTAGATGGAGCTGGCACTTTAGGGAAAATCATTCGTATGAATCCTTTGACGATTTTAGTGGGTTCTTATCGTGATATTTTTATGTATCATGTATGGCCACCATTAAAACCATTGGGTGCAGTTGCCTTATTGGCTTTCATTATTTTAGTAATTGGATATATGGTTTTTAAAAAACTAGAGAAGGGTTTTGCGGAAGAATTATAGGTATATACTTATATTTGTGATAAAATAGAGCATGATTGTAAAATCATGCTTTTTCTATGCATGTGAAAGGACAGTTATGTCGGATAATTTGAAGTATTCTATAGAAAAAATGAGATATAGAAACCGTTGTTTTAAAATTAGCGGATATTGTTATGCGAATGATTTTTCACCGGTTTCTTTTGAAGCTAAGGTAAATGATGAGCCACAAGAAGTAAAGACAAGAAGGATATATCGTAGTGATATCAAGAAGGGGCCAAAAGATCAGTACTTAGGCTTTGAATGTGTTATTGAATGTTTGAATGATGCGCAAACATTCGAATTGATGGCTCAAAATGAGAAAATTCTCTCATTAAATGCCGAAGAAATTTTAAAAATAGAAGATACTCATAGTATTGATTATGATGTAGAATCGATTGTATATGACAAGAATATTGGAATCGCAACAAGCTACGGTTGGGCTCTTTCTGAAATGGAGGAAGAAATCCAAATTTCTATTCTGGATGAAAATAAGGATGTTCAAGATGTATGCTGCAACAAAGAATTGCGTACGGATTTAATGAGTAAAAAAGAAGTGGATGAAAATCATGGCTTTTGTGGATTTCGACTTTATTTTAAATTTGATGAAGGAAAACAATATTTTATTCAACTTCAGACTCAATCTGATTGTGTTGTATCGAAGCTAGAACCTCAAAAGGTAGATAATACAAATCGTTTGATTGCGTATATGCGTTTGATGAATAAGAAAAACTTTAGAAAGCTAATTCAATATCTGAAGCGAAATGGTCTTAAAAAATTGGTTACTCGTTTAAAAAGCAGTGCACCTATGGATCGTCCAGAATACCAGACTTGGTTTTATACACAAAGAGTTACAGAACAGGAATTAGGGGTACAAAGAAATACACAGTTTGGGTATACACCAAAGATCAGTGTATTAGTTGCGACTTTTAATACAAAAGAAGAGTATTTAAAAGAAATGATGGATACAGTCATTTTTCAAAGCTATTCAAATTGGGAACTTTGTATTGCGGATGGAAGTTCAACCAATCGGGTTGAAAAATATGTAAATGCGAATTATTCAGGTTATGGCGATAAGATTAAATATAAAAAACTAGATCAAAACTATGGAATTTCTGGAAACACAAATAAAGCGTTTGAGATGGCTACAGGTGATTATGTCACAGTATATGATCATGATGATATGTTGGAGTTGGATTGCTTCTATGAAATTGTAAAGGTGTTGCAGGACTATCGTTATGATGTTTTATATACAGACGAAGATCGTTATGATGATGCAAGAAAAGAATATGCAGTACCTAACTTTAAGCCGGATTATAGTGAAGACTTATTGCGTTCGCATAACTATATTACGCACTTGTTTATTGTAAGTCGAAGAATTATAGAACAAGTTGGATACTATAACAGTGAGTATGATGGAAGTCAGGACTATGATTACATTTTTAGATGTGTAGAAAAGGCGAATGGCATTTATCATATTGCACGTGTTTTATATCATTGGCGTATGCATCCAGAATCTACTGCACAGGATCCTGAAAGTAAAATGTATTGTTACGATGCAGGAAAACGTGCAATAGAAGCTCATTATAAAAGAGTGAAAGTAGATGCGAGTGTCGAAATGTTGCCAAAGCCTATGTATGGAATGTATCATACGATATATAGTACAAAAGATGCTCCTTTAGTATCGATTTTGATTCCTAACTATAATCATAAGGATATTTTGAAGACTTGTATTGATTCTTTGTATAAGGTCAATACATATAAAAATTTTGAGATTGTGATTGTGGAAAACAATAGTACCCAACAAGAAGTATTTGATTATTATGAAGAACTTCAAAAGAAGAATGATAATATTCAGGTGGTTACTTATAAAGGGGAGTTTAACTTTTCTAAAATCAATAATTTTGGCATGAAATATACAAAGGGTGATTATGTATTATTATTAAATAATGATACGGAAATCATCGAGCCTACTGCTTTATCTGAAATGGTTGGATGTATTCTAAGAGATGAAGTTGGAGCTGTTGGAGCTAGACTATTGTATGCGGATGATACGATTCAGCATGCAGGGATTGTGCTTGGCTTTATTGGGTATGCGGGTCATGTGAATTATGGACTTTCGAAGGATGAGCATGGCTATATGAATACGGAGTGTATCAATACCAATTATAGTGCTGTAACAGCAGCTTGTATGATGGTTAAAAAGGCTGTGTTTAATCGTGTGGGTGGCTTTGATGAACAGTTTGTCGTGGCATGTAACGATGTAGATTTATGCTTAAAAATCTGTCAAGAAAAGTACCTTGTAGTCTATAATGCCTTTTCTTTATGGCATCATTATGAATCGAAATCGCGAGGCTACGATGATGAAAGTCAGGAAAAAATGTGGCGTTTTAATCAGGAGGTACATAAATTCCAAGGAAAGTGGAAGGCTGTATTAGAAGCAGGCGATCCATACTACAATAAGAACTGGAATTTGTTGGCCGGTGCTTATAGCTTATATTAAACCTCTTTGTCAAAAGGAGGTTTCTTTCGTATTATAGAACTAGAAGTTATTCAAGTAATAATTCTAGTTTTTTATTTTA